>UMBG01017682.1_pt1 | contig 25444 bp, 19 predicted proteins | sample 1963931 | NCBI WGS metagenome assembly UMBG01 (sample SAMEA4835938, study PRJEB28245) | human gut metagenome | biome: gut microbiome; material: fecal sample | place: Denmark | collected 2008 | reverse complement strand
CCGGCAGTACCTGGCTCTCATATTTCTGCTGTGCCTGACTTAACACCTGTTTTTTGTATTTGCTTCCGCTGGTAGCATTAATATAAGTAATTCTCAGTACTAATATTACCAGAAGCAATAACACAATCCCAAACAATATCAGCAGCTTTTCTTTCATGTTTTGATTTATTTTTCTCTGTGGTCTTCTTCGACTCTTTATTCCCGTATTGCTCAATTAATCACCTACTTTGAATCTGGTATATCCTGATACTGTCTTACATAGCTGTTACCCGATGTAGAATAGGTTACTGTCTGATCATCTGACGGATATTTCATTCCCAGTCTTCCCAATGCAATCTGCTTAATCTTATTCAGATCCACATTTGATGTCACCTGGCTGTAATATGCATCATTGTCTTCTTTTAAATCTGCCAGTTCCTCCTCAAGAGATGCAACTGTACTCATCTTTGCGGTAATCTCTGATTTGTAACGAAGATATTTCACAGAGCAGAATAATATCGCCACACATACAACTGCCAGAAACGCTACAAATCCCCAGTTCATTGCAGTCGCCTTCTGCCTGTTCTTCTGTGCTTCTTTACTCAACTGATGTTTCTGCCCTGGTACCTGCGCAGGACTCGCCTGCACTTTTCGGTTTCGATCGGTCTGCTGCCTTCCCGGATTCTGTCTTCCCGGCTGCCTCTTTCTCTCCGGAACTTCTGCAAGACGTCTGACCGTATTTCCGTCAACATACATTCCTCTGTTTGTTCTGGCACTGGTTCTGCTTCTTCTTGCTGTTTCACTCCTGGTCGTTCTCGCCATTTCATGCCTCTCTAATTATAATACTCTCTCAAAAATCCGAAGCTTTGCACTTTTGGAACGCGGATTCTCTTCCATCTCTGTCTCCCCCGGAAGAATCGGCTTTCTTGTGATCACTTTTCCTTTGGATTTCTTCCCGCATACGCATACAGGAAAATCTGAAGGGCAGGTACACGGATTTTCATTTTTTCTGAAAATCGTCTTTACAATTCTGTCCTCCAGAGAATGAAAAGTAATAATGCAAAGTCTTCCGCCATCATCAAGAATATCGATCATTCCATCCAGAGAATCCCGCAGCACATCGAGCTCTCTGTTAAGCTCAATACGGATTGCCTGAAAAGTTCTCTTGGCCGGATGTCCTGACTTCACCTGCATCTTCATGGGAATGGATTCTCTGATGATTTCTGTCAGTTCTCCGGTGGTTGTGATCGGTTTCACCTGTCTGGCGGCAACAATATGTTTTGCAATATTTTTTGCAAATTTATCTTCACCGTAATCACGAATAATACGGTATAATTCTTTTTCTTCATAGCCATTGACAATATCGCCGGCTGTCTGCGTCTGGCGCTGGTCCATGCGCATATCGAGCGGTGCATCTACCCTGTAGGTAAAACCGCGTTCTTCATTGTCAAGCTGATAGGAAGATACTCCAAGATCAAGGAGAATCCCGTCGACTTTATAGATGCCTCTTGCTGCCAGTTCCTGTACCATGTAACAATAATTGCTGCGAATGATCGTCGCCTGTTTATAGGGGGCTAACCTCTCACTCGCAGCAATTATCGCATCCTGGTCTTGATCTATGCCAATAAATCTCCCCTTGGCAGAAAGTTTCCTGCATACCTCACCGGCATGCCCTGCACCTCCTAAAGTACCATCCACGTAGATTCCGTCCGGTTTGATATCCAAACCTTCAATGGTCTCTTCCAGTAATACAGATTTGTGTTTAAATTCCATCTCCGTCTCCTGTCTGGATTTACTTTGCAAGATACTTCAAACGAGACCTGTCAGATTGTGATTCCCATGTCCTGCATGCTCTCTGCAATGCTGTCCATGTCATCATAATCACAGATCTCATTCCATTTTTCTTTGCTCCAAACTTCAATTCTGTTCAGATTACCTGTCAGAACCACATCTTTCTCCAGACCGGCAAATTCGCGCAGTGTCTGCGGTACAAGGATTCGTCCCTGCCTGTCCAGTTCACATGTAGTTGCTCCAGCTACAAAGAATCGTGAAAAAGTTCTGGCATTTTTATTTGTAAGTGGTAAAGATCTGAGCTTCATTTCAAAGGATTCCCATTCATCCATCGGATAAATGTAAAGACAGCCATCAAGCCCTCTTGTCAGAACAAACTCTTCCCCTAAGAGCTCCCTGAATTTAGAAGGAATGATCAGACGCCCCTTCGCGTCGATCGTGTGGTTATACTCTCCCATGAACATGTTACTCACCTACTCTCGCAAAATCTGAATCTCCCCTTCAGATTTCTCAGGTGGTAATGGACTCTGCCGTTATTCCCCACTCACCACCACTATTCACCACTTTCTACCACTTATGTGCTTATTCTAAACTATTTAGGCTGAAAAAACAAGGGGGAGAAAAAGATTTTTAAAATTTAGAACTCTGTTAACATTTATGAAACAACCTTATTTTTACGAGAAAAATGGGCTTTTATACACAAAAAGTGGGTTGAATTTCCACTTTCAACCCACTTATCTTTCAGATATATGTTTTTTTACTGTTTTTCTTTCACTGACTCATCCAGAAATCTTTTTTTCCTCTGCCGGCGTATAGTATCTCTTTTCTGTGCCATCACTCTGCGTATGATCACTACAGGCATAAAAACAGCAAATAATATAGCGGAAATTACCAGCGAAATCCCCACTTTTGTCCCCGGAATATAAAGCTTATCTGTTCTGAACCATTCAAAGAAAAACCTTCCCAGACCATAACCTGCCAGATAGATCATAAACAATTCGCCTTCATATTTCTTTTTTCGGCGCATGGCCATCAACAGCAGAAATAACAGCAGACACCACAGACTTTCATAAAGAAAAATCGGCTGAACCTGAATATATGAAATCCCATTTATGGTCAGCAGATTATCTCTCATTGCTCCCGAAACTTCTCCTGACCGCACAGCTGAAACCGGTATCTGCATTGCCCATGGCAGATCTGTATATTCTCCGAAAGACTCTCTGTTAAAAAAGTTACCCCAGCGCCCTATAGCCTGTCCCAGAAGTATTCCGGGACACGCAATATCGGCACTCTGCCAGAATGACGTTTTGGTAATCCTGCAAAATACCGCTGCCGCAAGAAATCCAAAGAGCAGACCACCATATAAAGCGTAACCACCATTTCGAAAGTCCAGTATGGCATTCAGATTTTCTTTATAAAATCCCCATGAAAAAGCCACATAAAATAATCTGGAACCTGCCACTGAAACCAGCAGGGAGATAAGTATCATATCGAGATACCTGTTCTGATCTTCCCCATTTCGTTTCGCTTCAAGTGTCACAAGTCCCATTCCAAGAAGAGCACCCACAGCAATCAGTACTCCATATATGGTAAATTCCATTCCAAATATCTGAAATGAGCGTGGCACATAATCAAAGACCAGGCCAAGTCCCGGAAAACGTATCGACATTTCCATAAATCACCTGTTCATCATACATTGAATCGGAATAAGATCACATCTCCATCCTGTACAACGTATTCTTTACCTTCCATTCTTACAAGACCTTTCTCTCTGGCACCTGCATAGGAACCACAGTCCAGAAGATCCTGATAATTTACAACCTCAGCTTTAATAAATCCTCGCTCAAAATCTGTATGGATCTTACCTGCTGCCTGCGGAGCCTTTGTTCCGATTTTAATCGTCCATGCTCTTGTCTCATCCTCACCTGAAGTAAGGAAACTCATCAGTCCAAGGAGATGATAGCTTGCTTTTACAAGTTTCTCAAGTCCTGATTCTGTCAGTCCCAGATCCTCCAGGAACATTTTCTTCTCATCATCATCCAGTTCAGAGATCTCTTCTTCGATTTCTGCACAGATAACGAAAATCTCACTGTTCTGCTCTGCCGCATATTTGCGCACTGCCTGTACATGGCTGTTGCTTTCACCGTCATCAGCCAGATCTCCTTCTGCTACGTTTGCTGCATAGATCACAGGCTTCCAGGTAAGCAGATTATAAGTAGACATCCAGGCTTCTTCATCTTCATTTTCCATTTCCATAGTGATTGCCATCTTGCCATCTTCCAGATGTGTTTTTACCTTCTGAAGGAAATCAAGCTCCTTGGCAGCCTCTTTGTCCATGCGTGCTGTTTTTGTAACTTTTGCAATTCTTCTCTCAAGGATCTCAAGGTCTGAGAAGATCAGCTCCAGATTAATAGTTTCAATATCACGGATAGGATCAATACTTCCATCTACATGGATAACATTGGAATCTTCAAAGCAGCGGACTACATGAACGATTGCATCTACCTCACGGATATTTGCAAGGAACTGGTTTCCAAGGCCTTCTCCTTTGGATGCTCCCTTTACAAGTCCTGCAATATCTACGAATTCAATTACAGCAGGTGTCACTTTCTTAGAATGATAAAAGTCTCCGAGAAGCTTCAGTCTCTCATCCGGCACTGTAACAACACCTACATTAGGGTCAATGGTACAGAACGGATAATTTGCAGATTCTGCGCCTGCCTTTGTCAATGAATTAAATAATGTACTTTTTCCAACATTGGGTAATCCGACGATTCCTAATTTCATATCTCTAAATATCTCCTTTAAATGTATTGATTTTACGGTATTTTCAGATGTTTTTACTGTACTTTCATTATTCTAGCATAACCACTTATTATGTGCAAGTGCGGTATTACCGCGACACGCTTAATCCCGCGACATGATCATAAGCAATGTTCCAGACTGATAGGTAACTTTTGCCTTTTCACTGACAATCTCATTACTCACTGTCAGTCCACTGTCTGCTGTTGTCAGGCGATAATGGTCAAGTGAATATTTAAATCCCTCCAGCGTCAGTCCTGTAACATCTCCTCCTAATGGAAAAAATGATATATACTTTCCAAACTGTTCTGACTTTTTTATGATTTCTCCATCTGAAACAAGTTTCATATAATTATACTGATCCGCCAGTATTACTTCCACTCCCTGATTCTTTGCCAGAACAAGAAGTCCGAAATTTGCCATCAGATGATCCACTCTGTTTCCGGTCGCTCCAAGGATTGTAATCCGCTTTGCACCGTTTTGAATCGCATAATTCATGGCAGACTGTGTATCTGAATCATCTTTTTCCGGTCTCAGGCGGATAACTTTTATTTCTTTTTTTTCATTTCCAAAGCCTTTTTGCAATTTCCACTCAGTCATTCCACCATAGGGAATTTCACTGTCCATACTTCTTTCTTCATGAATTTCCAGGAATTTTTTTCCATCTTCAGACAGACTGTCAAAATCTCCAATAACTGCATCCGGCAAAAGCTGATGCTCCAGAAAGAATTCCAGCCCTTTATCAGCTGCGATCAGACAGGCTTCATTCTTTTTTAAAAAATCGAGGGCAAAATCACTGTGGATATTGCCCCCGCTTACAATTATCGTATCTATCATGCTCTTCCTCAGTCAATCCTTCTTATGATCTCGTCCATTCGTTCTCTGGCATGCTTTACATTTCCTGCCAGATCATCTTTGAAAACATAAGAACCTGCTACCAGCAGATTCGCACCTGCTGTGAGCACTGTTTCCATTGTCTCATCATTGATGCCGCCGTCAACCTGAACATCTACATCCAAATCCTCGGCCTCGATCAGTTCACGTACTTCCCTGATCTTCTCCGTACATTCTTCCATATACTTCTGACCGCCAAATCCCGGCTGTACAGTCATGATCAGAACCATATCCACATCGCTGAGCATATGGCTTATATCATTTACAGGTGTAGCCGGTTTGATGGAAACCCCCACCTTCACACCTGCTTCCCTGATCTGTTCAATAGTTCTCTCAAGATCTTCACATGCCTCCGCATGTACTGTAATGGAATCTGCCCCACATTCCACAAAATCTCTGATATATCTCTCAGGCTCTGTAACCATGAGATGTACATCAAAAAACAACTTTGATTCCTTTCGGATAGACTTTATCACCGGCATTCCAAAAGAAATACTCGGTACAAAATCACCATCCATAACATCAATATGAAGCCATTCAATCCCCTCTTTTTCCAGGGTTTTGATCTGTTCGCCCAAACGGTTAAAATCTGCCGATAAAATAGAAGGGCACAACTGATACATAATTAGAATCTCCTTTTCTCTTTTAATTCATTATAAAGTCCCAGATAATCTTCATAGCGAAGCTGGCTGATCTTATGCTCTGCCAATGCTGCTTTCACGCCACAGTCCGGTTCATGGATATGTCTGCATCCCTGAAACCTGCACTGTTCTTCATATCTGCGAAATTCTGGAAAATATGCCTTAAGTTCCTGTTCTTCTATATCTGTCAGATATAAAGAAGAAAATCCCGGTGTATCCATCAGATAAGTATCATGTCCCACCGGTATCACCTGAGAATGACGCGTGGTATGCTTTCCACGTTTCAACTTCTTACTTATCTCTCCGGTTTCCATCTGTACATTTTCCTGCAGTGCATTGGTGATTGAAGATTTTCCTACACCGGAAGGTCCTGCAACTACAGTTGTTTTTCCTTTCAGGATCTCATGTATCTCATCCAGTCCCTCTCCATTAAAAGTACTGGAAAAAATCACATCATATCCACAGCTCTTATAAGTTTCATATAAAAACTCCAGTTCTTCCTGTTTTGCAAGATCTTTCTTGTTAAAACATATAACAGCCGGAACATTCTCTTTCTCCATCATGATCAGAAAACGGTCAAGCAGCATAAAATTAGGTTTCGGACTCTCCATCGCAAAAATCACAAAAGCCTGATCCACATTGGCAACGGCCGGACGGATCAATGAATTTTTTCTGGGAAGGATGGCAGTCACACTGCCTTCCTTCTCCTGTTCATCCAAAACCTCTATCTCCACATTATCCCCTACAAGAGGTTTCTGTTTATCTTTTCTGAATATTCCCTTTGCCTTGCATTCATAAATCTCATCATTTTCTGCATAGATGTAATAAAATCCTGCAATTCCTTTGATTATCTTTCCCTGCATGGATCATTCAGCCTTAGCAAATGTAATAGAATAATTTCCGAGTTCCTTATAAGTGCCGTTAATCTGTTCAGACAGATACAAAGTACCCTCGCTGATACCAGGTGCACCTGTGATATTCAGATCATACGGGAACTGGATTACCTGATCTTCCAGAACAACTGAAGCAGTCGGTGTTCCGTTTACATTCTGGATCAGTTCCAGACGTACCGGACCTCCGGAATATCCTGACGGAGTATTCAGAGTCTGTGTACATTTCCATACTTCCCCGGCTGCTGCCGCCGCACTGTTATCTGCTGTCTGTGCCGGAGCATCAGATGATGCAGCAGTATCTGCGCTGTCACTCTGAGCCGAAGGTTCCTGATCTCCGGTACTTACTGTGATCACAACATTTACATTATCCGGATCTTCCCAGTTTCCGGCTTCCGGTTCCTGTGAAATTACTTCTCCTTCTGCCACCTCTGTACTCTTTTCCTCTTTTACTTCCACATTGAGGAACTTGCCAAAAGTAGTAACTGCATCATTCTTTGTCATTCCGACAACACTTGGAACCTCCACACTGTCTCCATAGTCCACACCTCGGCTGACAAGCAGTGTTACGCTGTCTCCTGCTGAAACAGAGTTTCCGGCTGCCGGAGTTGTGGAGACTGCATATCCCGGATCTGTAACCGGAGTACCATCATCATTTAATTCACTGTATTCTTTCTGTATCTCAACAGTTAATCCCATATCTTCCAGAGTCTGCTGTGCGTCTACTCCGGTCTGTCCATCCACATCCGGAATTGTGATCTTCTGCGCACCCTTGCTGATATAATACTTAATGGTCGTATACTGCTCTACTTTACTTCCCTTTGGAATATCCTGTGAAGAAATGGTTCCTTTTGCCTGATTTGAAGCCTCCTCGCCCATAGGCTGAATACCCAGTTTCATATCTTTTGTGATATTCTTTGCTTCATCCTCTGTTTTTCCTACCAGATTCGGCACAGTTATCATTCCGTCATCATCTGATTCCGATGTATCTGAGGCCTCAGTTTTTTTGTCTGTATCATTGTTACTTCCAATAAGTCCGGACGCCTTTCCTGCGACCAGAATGATTGCTATCAGAATCACAACACCCATCAGAAGCATTACAATAGTCAGCCCATGTCCGCCTCTTTTTTTCTTTTTCTCAGGCTTATCTGATTTCTTCCTGTGCTTTTTCACTTCCGGCTCATCATCATAATCTGTTTCATTGATTTCTTCTTCCAGAGCCTCAGGTTCTGACTTTGCGATCTGCTTCGGCATATGTTTGATCTCGCCAAGCTCCTTATCTGAGATCACAACTGTTTTTGCTTCGTTATCCACAGACGTCAGCGTTACGAAATCTCCCTGTGGATCGATCAGAGAATGCTTCAGATCTGCGATCACATCCTCCATATTCTGATAACGGCGATCCACGCTTTTCTGTGTACATTTCAGAATGATCTGCTCCAGACTGTGGGGAAGCTCCGGTGTATAAATACTTGGAGGAACAATCTCTTCCTGAAGATGTTTGATAGCAATAGCTACTGTGGTATCTCCGTCAAAAGGAACCTTCCCTGTAACCATTTCATACATTGTGATACCCAGTGAATAAATATCACTCTTCTCATCACTGTATCCGCCTCTGACCTGTTCCGGTGAACTGTAATGAACAGATCCCATTACATTTGAACTTATGGTATTGGAAGAAGCGGCTCTTGCAATACCAAAATCTGTTACTTTTACCTTTCCATCCATGGAAATGATAATATTCTGCGGTTTTACATCACGATGTACAATCCCATGGCTGTGTGCAGCTTCCAGTCCCATGGAGACCTGGATTGCAATACTGGTTGCTTCTTTTACAGAAAGCTTTCCCTTTTTGGAAATGTACTCCTTGAGAGTAATTCCCTCAATAAGCTCCATAACAATGTAATAAACTCCGTTATCGTCACCAACATCAAATACATTCACTATATTCGGATGTGTCAGGACTGCTGCAGCCTGAGCCTCACTTTTAAACTTACGGATAAACGTCGTATCCTCTCTGAATTCCGGCTTAAGAACTTTTACAGCAACAAACCGATTCAGCTTATGGTCTTTTGCCTTGTATACGTCCGCCATTCCGCCGGTACCAATTTTTCCTAATATCTCATAGCGTTCTGCTATGATCGTTCCCGTTTTTAACATGCTTTCACCTCGTCTGCGAATGGTTCTACCAATACAATTGCAATATTATCCTTGCCGCCATTGCGATTTGCTTCTCTTATAAGTATCCTGCCTTTTTCATCCAGATCTGTAGATGTGTCAGAAATGATTTCCCTCAGCTGGCTGTCCTCAACCATGTTGCTGAGCCCGTCCGAACACATCAAAACTACATCTCCGGGTTCCAGTTTCAGATCAAAGAAATCAATATCCACTGTTTTCTCTGCTCCAAGTGCTCTTGTAATGATATTTTTCTTCGGATGCTTCCTTGCCTGTTCAGGGTCAAGTTCTCCCATTCTTACCATCTCCTGCACCAGTGAGTGATCCCTTGTTATCTGCTGAATCTTCTCTCCGATCACATAAAGTCTGCTGTCACCTACATTTGCCACATAAGCGTAATGTCCTACGATAGTAGCTGCCACTATCGTTGTTCCCATTCCTCTGAGTTTCTCATCCTGCTGTGCCTGGGCAAGAATCTCGGTATTTACACATTCAATGGCATGACGGATTACCTTTACCGGATTAAAATCCGCATCCTGCCGGATTTCCTCCACCATAGATGTAACCGCATGAGAGGATGCATAATCACCTGCATTATGACCACCCATACCATCTGCAACAACAAACAGATTCGGAAGATTTCCAACCGGGTCAGCAGTTGCGAACACATAATCCTGGTTCATCTTCCGCTTTTGCCCGACATCAGTAGCTGAATATATCCTCATGTCACTTCTCGCTTTCTGTTTTTTCCATATAACTTTTTCTTAACTGTCCACAGGCACCATCAATATCACTGCCCATTTCTCTTCTAATAGTAACATTTATTCCACATTTTTCAAGTTTTATTTTGAAATTCTCCACAGCCTGTCTTGTTGAACGCACAAAGGAACGTTCCTTAATAGGGTTTACCGGGATCAGATTTACATGGCAGTTCATATCTCTGATTCTGCCGGAAAGTTCCCTTGCATCCTCATCGCTGTCATTAACTCCGGCTACCAGACTGTATTCAAATGTGATCCTGCGCCCGGTTTCTTTAAAATAATAACGGCAGGCTTCCAGAACCTCATCCATGCTGTATTTGTTTGCGATCGGCATCAGTTCCCGTCGCTTCACATCATTAGGTGCGTGAAGGGAAAGTGCAAGTGTCATCTGAAGCTTTTCTTTTGCAAGGTCATAAATCTTCGGAACCAACCCACAGGTAGATACAGTCAGGTTTCTCTGACTGATATGAAGTCCTCCTTCTTCTGTCAGGATATGTATAAACCTGAGAAGATTTTCATAATTATCAAGAGGTTCCCCCGTTCCCATGACCACAACATTGGAAACTCTTTCTCCTGTCAGAGCCTGTATCCTGTATATCTGATCCAGCATTTCTGACGGGAGAAGACATCTGGTCAGTCCTCCTATGGTAGATGCACAGAATCTGCATCCCATGCGGCATCCCACCTGAGAAGAAATACAGACAGAATTTCCATGTTTATACCGCATGAGAACACTCTCTATCACATTTCCATCACTGAGACGGAACAGATACTTCTGTGTACCGTCAATCCGGGATGTCTGTACATCTACCATCTTCAGTGCTGTGACAGGATATTCTTTCAGTTTTTCCCTCAGGCTTTTGGAAAGATTGGTCATCTCATCATAAGAAGTAACAAGGTGTTCATGCAGCCAGCTGTAAATCTGCTTCGCACGAAAAGGCTTATCTCCCAGAGTGGTCATCAGTTTCTTTAATTCGTCGATCGTCATTGACTTAATGTCTGTCATTACTTATTTTCTCCTGAATTTTGCAATAAAGAAGCCATCTGTTTTGTGTACTCCCGGCAGAAGCTGAAGATAACCCAGAGCTGTTGTCTCAGAATGCAGTTCTTCCGGAAGATACGGAACAATACTCTCCAGTTTGAACGGATGATTATTCATAAACCACAACATGTTCTCTTCATTCTCTTCCTTTGCGATAGTACAGGTACTAAATACCAGCACTCCGCCCGGTTTCACATATTCTGCCGCATTGTCAAGGATTGTTCTCTGAAGGATTACAATCTCTTCCTGCTTCTGTGCTGTCACCCTGTATTTGATCTCCGGCTTCTTTCCAATTACTCCATATCCGGAACATGGGACATCTGCCAGAACGACATCTGCCTTGAGTTCTGAATCTACATCAAATACCGTAGCATCCATCACATGAGCCTGCACATTAATGCAGTCTGTTCTGTGAATATTCTCTTCGATCATATCCACTTTGTACTGGCTGATATCGCGTGCATCTACTGTTCCGTAATCTCCCATTTTATCTGCAACATGGAGACTCTTTCCACCAGGTGCTGCGCACATATCTATCACATAATCCCCTTTTTGCGGATCTGCAATTTCTGCCACCAGCATGGAGCTTACATCCTGCACCTGGATTTTCCCCTGTATAAATGCATCCAGTGCAAGAATATGGTTATAATTTGAAATTTCATATGCATAGGGAAGATAAGGTGCAGGTTTCACTTCCACTCCCTGATCGACCAGGCTCTCATAAATCTCTTTCTGTGGATATTTATGAGTTCTGCAGCGTACTGTGATCGGTTTCTCAGTGAGAAAATCTGTAAGGATCTTTTCTGTTTTTTCTTCCCCGTAATCCTCAAGCCAACGGTTTACCAGTGTTTCCGGCATAGAATATCTGACAGACAGATATCTGACCGGATTTTCTTCCCTTGAAGGAAGTTTCAGATTTTTCCACTCTCTGGCAATCGTACGAAGAACACCGTTTACAAAAGGTTTCAGGCTGTAAAAGCCTTTTCTCTGTGCCAGCTTCACCGCTTCATTACACACTGCGCTGTCCGGCACACTGTCCATAAACCTGATCTGATAAACTGCACTTCTCAGGATTTCCCTGATCACAGGCTTCATTTTATCTACAGATACTTTTGAATATGAATCAATAATATAATCTATTAAAATACGATATTCCAGTGTTCCTTCACAGACTCTGGTAATAAAAGCTCTCTCCTGTCTTGGAAGGAACTGATATTTGGAAAGAGCATTGCGGATTGCAATATGGCTGTGTTTTCCCTCTTCCTCAATTTCCAGCAATATCTGTAATATCAGTTCTCTTGTATTTATTCCATTAGTCACGGTCTCTTCCTCCGGCAAGTATGATCAGTCTTAAAAGCTGCAGGATTGATGAAGCAAGTGCTGCAACATAGGTGAGTGCTGCCGCTGTAAGAACCTTCCTTGCACCTTTTATCTCATCGTTTCCAAGCATTCCTGAACCTCCAAGCATTTTCAACGCTCTTGAAGAAGCATTGAATTCTACCGGAAGAGTTACAAGCTGAAAAAGAACCGCAAATGTAAACAAAATGATTCCAACAGTCAGCAGTGGACGGATTGAGAAAATCAGTCCTGCCAGAAACAATGGCCAGGAAAGTGTGGAACCGATGTTTGCAACAGGCACAATCGCAGAACGAAGATTCAATGGCACATAGTTAGTCGCATGCTGAATAGCATGTCCACATTCATGCGCAGCCACTCCGATCGCAGCCACCGATGTTTTATCATATACATCCTGGGAAAGTGCCAGTTTCTTACTTCCCGGATCATAGTGGTCTGTCAGGCTGCCGGATATGGGTACTACCGTAACATCCGTAATTCCCGACATACGAAGAATCCGTCTGGCAGCATCGGCACCTGTAAGCCCCGATGCACTGCGCACTCTGCTGTAAACAGAAAACGTACTCTTTACCTTTGCAGATGCCAGTAAAGACAGCACCATTCCGATAACGAGCAGTAAATACGTAGGATCAAAATAATAATATCCGTACATCTAATCACTCCTTATGATCTGTAAAAACAATTCCATTTTCAATGTGATATCCCCGGAGAAAGGCTTCTGTTTCCATACGCTTCTTACCTTCCAGCTGTACCTCTGTAAGAATCAGCACTCCTTCTCCACATGCTGTATGGATCCCCTCTTTATCTGCCAGGAAGATTGTTCCCGGAACAGCATCTGCTTTCTCAGTGCTGACTTTACATTTCCACACTTTCAGAGTTTTTCCATTAAGAAATGTATAAGCACTTGGCCATGGATTCAGGCCGCGTACAAGGCGTTCCAGTTCTTCTGCAGATTTTCTGAAATCCATCAGTCCCATCTGTTTGGTGATCATAGCCGCATAAGGTGTAGGACTCTCCTCCGGCTGTTTTTCAAACTCCGCGGTTCCCTGCTCAATAGACGGAAGCGTCTTGATCAGCAGATCCGCACCGGCCTGCGCAAGTTTTCCAAACAGGCTTCCACCTGTTTCTGTCGGAGAGATCGGAATCACTATCTTAGAGATCATATCACCGGTATCAAGACCTTCTCCCATCTGCTGGATCGTTACACCTGATACTTTTTCCCCGTCGATCACAGCCTGCTGGATAGGCGCTGCTCCTCTGTATTTCGGAAGAAGAGACGCATGAATATTGATACATCCAAATTTCGGAAGCTCCAGGATTTCTTTTGGAATAATCTGTCCATATGCAGCAACAACTATGATATCAGGATTGATTTCTTTCAGAATCTCCAGAAATTCAGGGTTATTTCTCACTTTCTCCGGCTGATATACCGGAATATCGTGCATAACGGCTTCTTCTTTTACAGGTGTTGGCAATAATGTCTTACCTCTCCCTTTTGGTTTGTCAGGCTGAGTCACCACTGCTGCCACCGCATATCCGGCTTCTGTCAGTGCATGTAATGACGGCACTGCGAAATCCGGTGTTCCCATAAATACTATCTTCATTTGATTATCACTCCTCATCCTCATCATAGGAAACCTGATGAAGTTCTCCTTCTACCAGTTCTGTATACATATGTCCGTCCAGATGATCGATCTCATGGCAGAAAGCACGCGCAAGAAGACCTTCCCCTTCATATTCTACTTCATTCATATCCTCATCCAGAGCTTTTACCTTTACATAGTTCGGACGTGTTACCTGACCAGCCATTCCAGGTACACTTAAGCATCCTTCATCACCAGTCTGTTCGCCTGATGTTTCAAGGATTTCAGGATTGATCAGCACGATAGGACCCTCTCCTATATCGATCACAACAATACGCTTCAGCATACCTACCTGTGGTGCAGCGAGGCCAACTCCCATTGCATCATACATGGTTTCAAGCATATCCCCGATCAGATCATGAATACGTGGTGTCATCTTTTCTACCGGTCTGCTGACCTTTGCAAGTACTTCGTCGCCCTGTAATCTGATTTTTCTAAGTGCCATTTCTTTATTCTCCTCTTCTTTGATTATGATGTTAGAATCAAAAGATATTTTGCCCCTAACCTGATATCTTGATTATTGTTATATCACGATTTCAGAAATTACTGCCTTCCGGTTTTCCCTTCTGCAGCAGATTACTTCAGTAATGAGATTTTGAAAAAATCTGCCATAATTAACTGAAATCAAATTGTATGTATATTTTCCGGAAACCGGAATTTATCTCTATGTATTTCTCCAGCTGGTCTTTGATATGTACCAGCGTTTTATGATCTTTATGTTTTAAATAGATAACCTGTCTGTAAATATCCTTAACTTTTCCAACTGACGCATATGCCGGGCCAATGATATGCAGGTCATTTTCTCTGTATATCCTTTCTATATAAAGTTTCAGATAATACATTGCCTGAACCAGTTTCTCATCTTCCGGACCTGAACCCAGAACTGCCAGCATATGTGCCGCAGGCGGATAATCCAGAAGCATACGGTAACTCATCTCTTCCTCATAGAATGCCTGATAATCCTGCACTGCCGCCGCCTGAATACTGTAATGATCCGGATGATAGGTCTGGATCACTGCCTCTCCCGGTTTTTCCCCCCGTCCTCCCCGGCCGACTGCCTGACAGAGAAGCTGAAAGGTACGTTCCGCACATCGATAATCCTCTGCATTCAGCGAAAGATCCGCTGCTACTATTCCCATGAGTGTGACATCCGGAAAATCATGCCCCTTAACGATCATCTGTGTTCCGATCAGTATATCTGCCTCATGAGCAGCAAAAGCTGCAAGGATCTTTTCATAGCTGCCCTTGGTTCTTGTTGTATCAAAATCCATTCTGAGAGTCCTGACTTCTGGAAAATCTTCCCGCACTACCTTCTCGATCTGCTGTGTTCCTGCCTTAAATCCGCCAATATAAGGCGATCCGCACACCGGGCATATCCGGGGTTTTCCTGTCTCATATCCACAGTAATGACATAAAAGCCTTTCATTATTATGCTCCGAAAGAGAAACATCACAATGCGGACACTTCATCACATGTCCACAGGACCGGCAGGATACAAAACCTGCGTATCCTCTTCTGTTCAGAAAAAGCATTACCTGTTCTTTTTTCTCAAACCGGCCTTTCATCTTTTGCCGGAGTTCTCTGCTCAGTACAGACCTGTTTCCTGCTTTTAATTCCTCACGCAGGTCTACGATAGAAACCCGGGGCAGAGGTCTGCTTCCATATCTTGTTGTCAGCCTGACCAGACTATATTCCCCATTCATTGCCTTACTGTAGGCTTCCACTGATGGAGTAGCTGAACCCATTACCACATTTGCATGTTCTAAAACAGCTCTCCGGATTGCAGTTTCCCTTGCATGATAACGGGGTGTGCTTTCACTTTTATAGCTTGGTTCATGTTCTTCATCAATAATGATCAGTCCCAGACTGGCAAATGGCGTAAACAGCGCAGATCTGGGACCGATCATCACCTGGACTTCTCCCTTTTTCGCACGTTTAAACTGATCATAGCGTTCTCCCTGAGACTGTCTGGAATTGATAACTGATACTTTATCCCCAAATCTGGCATAAAATCTGCGTACCGTCTGATATGTCAGAGCAATCTCCGGGATCAGCACGATTGCTTCTTTTCCCTGAGAAAGCGTCTGCTCGATCAGCTTTATATACACCTGGGTTTTCCCGCTCCCTGTCACTCCCTCGATCAGTACAGGCTTCGGCGATGGGTTTTTCCACTCTCTCTGTATCTGCTTTACTGCCGCTTCCTGTTCATCTGTAAGCGGCATTCGCCTTTCTCCGGAAATATCACCTGTATTCAGTGAAGTTCTCATTATCTCATCATATTCTATGCGGATAATCCCCTGCTCCTGAAATTTCTTTACAACAGCAGAAGTTGTCCCCAGTTCTTTCGCCGCATGTGTATAATCCACTCTTTTTTTCTCCAGAAGTTCCCTCAGAAGTCTTGTTCTGGCTTTAAACCTTGTTTGTTCAAGTTCTTTCAGCAACTGCGTTCCCGCCTCTTCGGAAATATCCAGGCATATATATTTTTTCTCTTTTGCCTTGATTTTCTCCTGGATAGGAAGTACTGTCCTGAGAGCCTGGATCATGGTGGAACCATAATTTTCTCTCATCCAGGCTGCCAGGGCGATCATTCTGGATTCCGTAGTCTCTTCTCCACTGCAGATTTCACTGATTTCTTTAATCTTTTCGGGAGCAATTTTCGGTTTATCTGACAATCCGATCACATATCCTTTACGCACCCGGCCGGCATTTCCAAAAGGGATGGCTGCCACCATCCCTGCCTTTATTTTCTTCTCCAGCCTTTCCGGTACACGATATTGAAAACTCCGGTCCAGTTTATCACTGGAAATATCAATTATTATATCAGCATATATCATGAACTTATTCCTGTTTGACCCGCTACCTATTTACCAGCAAGAATATCTGCGATCAGGACACGTTCATCCATAGGATATTTCTTTCCTTTAATTTCCTGATAATCCTCATGTCCCTTACCTGCCAGAACTATAATATCCCCCGGCTCTCCATGATGGATCGCATAGGCGATGGCTTCTTTTCTGTCCGGAATCTCTACATATTTTCCATCGGTTTTTGCCATACCGATCTTGATATCATCGATGATCGCCTGTGGTTCTTCATCACGTGGATTATCAGAGGTAATGATGGTAAGGTCTGCAAGCTTTCCGGAAACCTCTCCCATCTCATAGCGGCGAAGCTTCGATCTGTTGCCTCCGCATCCAAACAGACATACCAGTCTGTGGGGATGATATTCTTTCAAAGTGGTCAGAAGACTCTCCAGAGCCATGGCATTATGCGCATAATCGATCATCAGAGTAAAATCATCGGATACTTTTACCATTTCGATACGGCCTTTTACCTTAGCTACTTTTAAGGCTTTGAGAATGTTCTCTTCCGAAACCTTAAAATGACGGCAGATCGCGATTGCTGTCAATGAATTGTAGATGCTGAATTTACCGGGAATATCTATCTCCACATGAAAATCCAGAAGTCCTTTCAGATGGTAGGAAATACCCAGATATCCTTTACCTCCGACCAGCTTTGCATCTTCCGCACGAAGGTCTGCTTCCGGTGAAAATCCATAAGTTTCCAGGCTGCATGTATGACCTTCAATAATCTTCTCGAAATGTTCATCATCTCTGTTTACAATTCCTACCTTGCACTGTTTCAGAAGTAAGGACTTGCATCTGAGATAATCATCAAAATCCTTATGTTCATTTGGTCCGATATGATCCGGCTCAATATTTGTAAAAATACCAAAATCGAAAACAAATCCCTGAGTTCTGTGAAGCATCAGTCCCTGGGAGGAAACTTCCATAACCACACAGTCACAGCCGGCTTCTGCCATCTCATGGAAATATTCCTGAATCACATAAGACTCCGGTGTTGTGTTCTTTGCAGGAATCACTTTGTCACCGATGATTGCTTCAATGGTTCCGATCAGTCCCACTTTATATCCGGCATTTTCCAGAATAGATTTTACCATATACGTAGTGGTTGTTTTTCCTTTTGTTCCTGTGATACCGATTGTTTTCAGTTTCTCTGCGGGATATCCGAAATATGCGGCAGAAATAAACGCCATTGCATATCGTGTATCTTTCACAAGAATGACTGTCACATCTTCCGGTACTTCCACAGCTTCTTCCACGATCAGAACCTTTGCTCCTTTTGCAACTACATCCGGCACAAATTTATGGCCATCCACCACTGCACCGCGGATACAGATAAAAAGAGAGCCCTCTTCTACTTTCCGGGAATCATAAATCACATTTTTTACTTCCTGGTCTGTACTGCCCTGAAGACATGTATATTCCAGCTTTTCCAGTAAGGATATTAATTTCATTTTAATCCTCCATATCATTTCCTGCCTGCCTGAATTTCATACAGCCTCTACGGCCATTTCGTTACTGTTCACTCCGTTCACAGTAACGCAATTTCTTTAAAGTCAGGCAGAGGTGTTTTACTAAAGCGTATATTCTATATAAGAATAGCACACCTCCCCTGTCGTTTCAACGTTGTTTCTCTACTTCTGCTGTTTTTTTGTCTTCCTGTAACAGAATGCACTGACTCCGGACATGATTGCAAAAATCCCCAGTACAATATACAAAGCCGTTTCTGTCTCATCTCCTGTACGTGGTTTGGAAGCAGTAGTATAAGCACTTCCGGACTTTGAGTCATATCCATAACTCTGGGAAGCCAGAGATGCCGGTTGCGGCGTAACTGTAACAATATTATCAGTTTCCTTTAATTCTACGTTTGCCTTAGATGTCATTGCCTGTGTACCAGTCTCATCAGATGTAACGATTACCTCATTGATCAATTCCTGACTTGCCATATATTGTGGAACAGTCACTGTAGCGTAAAGTGCAAAAGCCTCTCCCGGTGCGATCTGCGGAATCAGAGCCTGTGTGCCTGTGCTGTTTAATGTTACACCCTCTTTCCTGACAAAGTTTGCCTGAATACCGGCATTTTGGAATCTTTCTGTACTGAGAACCGAATGAAGTGTCCGCTCACCCGTATTCCTGATGCAGATCTGATATGTGATCGTATCTCCCGGATATGCCTGTGTTCTGTCCGCAGTTTTCTCCACCTCAAAAGCAGCCTTTAATGCAATGACTTCTGTTTCGACTGATTTCTGACATCCAATACTTTCTTCCTTTCCCGGATATTTCGCTTTTACAGTTACTGTATGAATAAGCTCTCCTGCCTGCTCTTCTGTAAGCTGTACTGTCATCTGAAGATTTCTGATTTCTCCTGCCTTAAGACCTGAAATAATTCCCTGCATACCATTTGCAGTAAATCCCTCTTCCTGTTTCCATTCGGCTTTTATATTATCCTGAGAAAAAACACTGGACATCTCTATATTTTCCAGAGGTAATTCTCCTGTATTCTCTACAGACAATATATAAGTAAGGTTCTGCCCTGCACGTACCTCTTTCGTCTCCTGCTGTAACCGGGCTGTGATCCCTGTTTTTGCCTCCTGTACGGAAAGCAGAGCTGAAGGAGTTTCTGCAACAGTCCGGGTTTCATCCCCTGATTTCATCCAGAAATACGCACCTGTCCCCTCCCAATCTTTGCAAAGCGGTGCATCCTGGCACAGAGGATAATCTGTTTTTACAGAAGAAATATGATATTCTTCACGCAGAGACACCGGCACTTTCATGGTAAAGATATCTGTTTCCGCATCTGAAAGTGCAGTCTCACAGGTCAGCTTTGTAATCTGGGTTGTCTCACCTTTCTTATTTTGTATCTGTACGGATTCAGCCTGCAGATCATTCTTTAACGCTTCTGCATTTACCTGAAAATATTCTGAAATATATACAGTCAGAAAATATCTGGTTTTATCTTCCCTGATCTCATTTTGGTTCTCCTGCTCACTCTGTTGTGTCTGTCCGGTTTCTGTGTCAGATCCTTCTGCGTTTTCTTCTGCCTTCCGGTATTCTTCGCTTTCTATATCTTCTATATCTATTACTGCACTCTCTGATTCACACTCTGTATTTTCGGAATCCACTTCATCTGTCGTATTTTCTGCTGCTTCTGCTTCTCTCACTTCTCCATCCCATGTACTATTTTCCATCGGCAACTGTCCGTTCTCCGAAGCAGTATTTTCCTGTTGACTTTTGTACAGTTCTTTCAGACCGCTCACTTCCAGTGTCAGTTCTGCCTGAAATTTCTCTTCATCGATCCACTGTGCACTCTGCTTTAATCCCACAGCAGGAACATATAACTCTGCAGCTTCAAATTCTGCTGCTGATACTGCTCCTGCTCCCAAAATCCCGACAGCAGCCGTTATCATGACTGCTTTTTTTAACTGATTCCATATTCTTTTTTTCATTCTCTCATTCTCCTGAATTTTTATTCTATGTCATCTGAGGTACTTTCACTGTCAGAATGATATCGGTACAGTATCTTTCGAGATTATAAGTTCATATCCACAGACATACGCATCTCTCCTCTCTGTTTTGCACAATAAATAAGATTTTCAGAGTTTCTGCTCAGGATTCAAAACCATCTCCCGGACTATCAATAAATAATTGGAAATTTTTGCACCGGACCGGTGCGTGAAAATAAGAATACTGATAACGGCTGTTGCCGATGAATCTACTTTAGCATGTCTATGCTATAAAAACAAGATACCACTTTTTATTTTTCGTATTTGTTTATAATTCTTTTATAAATTTACCGATTGTTTCAGAAATTCGACATACTTTGAACATAATTTTCCCATATAATAGGTCTTGGATAGATGAAAAACCACTCTCTATCTCCCCCCTCAAAAAAACAAAACAGCTCTCACAGAAATGTGAGAGCTGTTTGTTTTTTGTTACTGTTCACTGATAATATCCCGCGAGGTGTTTTTTGAGTTATTTTCTATTGCAATTCTACTGGCAGTCTTTTATAATGTAGGGTATCAATATGATTGAATATTTATGATATCAGTGACAAAAAATTTCAAAAATCTTTATATATAAGATCACCCCGCAGATATCATATTTACAGAACATGAAAGAATCGAGGTAATTCCCATGAGCGAAAAAATTACAGTAGTTGCACTGGGCCACAGAGCATTAGGAACCACCTTACCGGAGCAGAAAATCGCTACAAAAAAAGCAGCCAAAGCTGTCGCAGATCTTGTAGAAGCCGGAAATCGTGTAGTCATTTCCCACAGTAACGGTCCACAGGTTGGAATGATCCACACAGCCATGAATGAATTTGGCAAAACACATCCTGACTATACATTTGCACCTATGTCCGTATGTTCGGCAATGAGTCAGGGCTATATCGGATATGACCTCCAGACCGCAATCCGCGCAGAACTTATTTCCCGCGGTATTTATAAACCGGTAGCTACTATCCTTACACAGGTTGTCATTGATCCATATGATGATGCTTTCGCTGAACCTGAGAAGATCATCGGACGTGTCCTTACAGAAGAAGAGGCTGAAACTGAAGAAAACAAGGGAAACTTTGTCACTAAACTGGCTGACGGCACTTATAAAAGAATCCTGGCAGCTCCGAAACCGCAGAAAATCGTAGAGCTTGAAACAATCCGCACACTTGTAGATGCGGGCCAGGTAGTAATCGCAGCAGGCGGCGGCGGAATCCCGGTTATGGAACAGGGAATCGATCTTCATGGTGCAAGTGCGATCATTGAGAAAGACCTTTCCAGCGGACTTCTTGCACAGGAATTAAATGCAGATACTCTTCTGATCCTTACCAGTGTTGAGAAAGTAAGTCTGAACCTCGGTCAGGACAATGAAGAATATCTTAATACAATTTCTGTAGATGATGCTAAGAAATATATGGCTGACAATCAGTTTGCCCCAGGCTCCATGCTTCCTAAATTCGAAGCCGGAATCTCTTTTATCGAAAAGGGAGATAACAGAAGAACGATCATCACAGATATTGCGCATGCAAAGGATGGATATTTCGAAAAAACCGGAACTATCATTAAATGATTCTATAGCAATCCTCGTAAATAATACATTTAAGAGGATTGCTATATTTTATCTGACAATACAAAAAGACATATACCAGAGCAATACATATCATCTTGCCGGTATATGTCTTTTAATTATCATATTATGATGTCAGATTCAAAAGTTTACCCATGACCTGATATTACATAGATTTACGTTCCGCAATCTCTGCCATCTTCGCTTCGTTCAGACGAGTATCACCATGCACACGGCTGTAGGAAAGATATCCGTTCATACGGTCAATCTTTGTCAGATTCTTGGAACCGCAGACCGGACACACATCCATTTCAAGTTCCTCATGTCCGCAGTCATCACAGTAAGCAAGGGAAAGATTTACTCCCTCATAATATCCCAAAGACATGGCTCTGCGGATCAGAGTACGTATTGCTTCACGATTATAATCGATCGGATAACGTACATACTGAATCTTACCGCCGTTGCACAACTCCCAGAAACGTCCCTCCAGATCCTGTTTTTCAATCGGAGTTACATCTTCAGTCACATGACAGTGGAAACTGTTGCTTACATAAGGACGATCAGAAACCCCTTTCACAATGCCATACATCTTACGGAACTGTTCCACCTGCAGTCCACATAAACTCTCTGCCGGTGTTCCATAAATTGCATAAAGATAACCATCTTTCTCTTTAAATTCATTTACTTTCCTGTTGATATATTTCAGCACATCCAGTGCAAACTGCCCGTCTTCAGCAATGGATTTGCCATTGTAAAGTTCCTGGAGTTCATTTAATGCAGTGATTCCGAAGGATGCTGTCATTGGTTTCAGAATCTTGCCAATCTTTTCATTCGGTTTCAGATGTCCACCGTAAAATCCTCCCTCACAATATGCCAGCGGATTGGTTGACGCACGCATCTGTCCCAGATAATCATAGGTACGGATATGCAGATTACGGATCATCTCAAGATAGAAATCCAGCACTTCGTAGAAATCCCTGCTCTCTGCTCTGGCTTTGGCAAGGATCATTGGAAGATGAAGGCTTACCGCACCGATGTTAAATCTTCCCACAAACACAGGAACATCCTTATCATCTGCCGGATACATACCGCCTCTCTCGTACCAGGGGCTTAAGAACGCACGACATCCCATAGGACTTATAACCTTTCCATACTGCTTGTACATACTGGAAATATATCCTTTTCCTGACATGGACAGCCAGTCCGGATACATAGTCTTGGCAGAACAGTCAACCCCTGCCTCAAATACATCCTCACTGATCTTGCCTTTTCCATGGATATTTTCATCATAAAGGAATACGATTTTCGGGAAGAGTACCGGTTTCTTGCGTCCTGCCTTACCCTGTCCGCCTTTATGCACTTCAAGAAGAGAAATACTTGCCATCTTCTCGAACTGCTTTGTTCCAAGTCCAAGAGTTACAGTTACAAATGGATAATCCCCTCTGGAAGATCCGACTGTATTCAGCTTATACTCAATCCCCTGCCATCCCTGGTCAAAATCTCTGCGGACTTTGTCAAGCGCATACTCGATCGCACGTTCTTCACGTCCTGTCCAGCTCTCGTCAGAGTATTTCATAAATTCCTGGATATATTTATCGTAACTCTTCTGTGCATAAGGTGCAAGGATCTTGTCTACTTCCGGTACTGTGAATCCGCCATACTGCTGCGCAGCAGTGCTCAGGATAATATCACCCATAACATCAAACGCAGTATCCAGTGTCTTAGGCTCATTGTACCATACATTTCCCATCTCAAATCCGCCGCTGAGTACAGATGCCACATCAAAGAGACAGCAGTTCATGGTATCCAGACGTGCAGACTGGTCATGAATATAAATATAACCATCTTTACATGCCTGAAGTTCATTACGATTCATAAAAAATTTACGATAAAGCTCTTTGTTCAGTTCATTAAAGATCAGGCTTCGCTTTGTAGCTACAAGCGCACTGTCTGTATTGGCATTACTCTTATCACCAATATAACGGATTGCCTGACTCTTGGTATATACATCATCCATCATATGGATAAAGTCAAGTTTGTAATTTCTGTAATCGCGGTAGCTCTTAGCCACTGCCGGGTTCACTCTCTCAAGTGCTCCCTCTACGATGTTGTGCATCTCCTGGATCTCTATCTCATTCTTTCCCAGTGCCTCCGCATGTTCTTCCGCAAACTGGCAGATAAATTCCTTCTCTTTATCCGAAAATGTGTATAAAATTCTGGCTGCCGACTTATTTACTGCTGCTACGATCTTCTGTGAATTAAACTCTTCTCTCGTACCATCTTTCTTTATAACATATATCATACCTTTCGCTCCCATATACAATATATAGTATTTTTTTCTTTCATTCACCACAATTCGCTCTATATGTGGTACGTTTAACAAGTATAGCACAGTCTCTGTCAAAAAGAAAGGGGCAAAAAATTATTCGTCATATTGCTGAATTTGATACATGGCAAGATAATTATCTTGACCATCCAGAGATACCACAGATACCTCATCCCCGGCATGTAATTCTATTTTCTCCTCGTGGTCTGCTTCGTCAAATTTTACAGTTTCATCTTTTCCTGAAGAACTTCTGATTTCCAGAGCAACCTTCTCCCAGCCGGACACTATCCTGTATTCTCCCGGATCTATTGTAAAATCATACCCCTGGTCACTGGCATCTGTATCGCCAATCTCTGATGCAGTATCATCCGTTCTGACAATATAATTCTCTCCGGTGAACATATACCAGTCCGGATTGCCCCTCTGTTCATCCTGTCCGTTCTTTACTGCACTGATAGTCTCAGACCAGTCATCTGTCCAGTTATTCTCATTACTTTCATTACTTTCATTATTTTCATTACTTTCATTATTCTTATTACTCTCATTTACTTCATCAGAACTGCTGTCATCAAAAATACTGTTGAGATCTATGTCAAACTCATCATAGATAAATTCTTCTATCCTGTATCCAATCGTATCCCAATTCTCTGCCATCTGACCTATTATTACCATCAGAATCAGCACAATGATCCAGAAAATTTTGCCTGCCTTGCCGCTCTTTTTCTTCTCACTTTTTGCTGTCTTTTTTCCGGTGCTGTATGTACGGGCAGTCTGTGCGCTGTACGACTGACCTGATGTTTTCTTTGTCCCTGATGTTTGTATTCTTGAAGTTTGTACTTTTGTATTTTGCGTTCTAATAGTCTGTGTTCTGGCAGACGAAGTTTTTGCAGCTTTGGGAACTGTTTTATTTCTGTCAGACAAAGGGATCTCGTTCTCTGCCATTGCTTTTTTCACCTTTGCCGAAGCATGACGATAGTACTCTGAACGGTCTTCGTTCAGATGATACAGTTCCATATCATTTCTATATGGCATTCCACAATATTTACACCTGCCGTTTACAATTGGTCCATCACAGACCTGACACCTTTTTCCCATATATCTTCCCCCTGAGTTTTATATAAATTTAACGCTTCATTCATTTACACATTTATTTTAACATTTCGCCCCAATCTTGCAAAGCTGAAATTGTGTTACTGTTCGTTCTGGTTACTGC
>UMBG01030745.1_pt1 | contig 25800 bp, 29 predicted proteins | sample 1963931 | NCBI WGS metagenome assembly UMBG01 (sample SAMEA4835938, study PRJEB28245) | human gut metagenome | biome: gut microbiome; material: fecal sample | place: Denmark | collected 2008 | reverse complement strand
AATAGTTGTTCAAAGACATTTAAACGTGATGCTACTGGGCCAACTTGTTCATTAAAATCGTCTGGCGATTTAGGCGATAATGGCTGGTATAGAAGTAACGTTGATATAAAATTTAATGATAAGAGTGATTCAATGAGCGGTGTTACTAGCTTTGGCTTGACGACTAGTAGTTCAGAAAATTATAATAGCAGTACTTTAGCAACTCAATCTTCGGATACATCGGGGACTACTTATTACGGTTATGTAAAAGATGCTGCGGGTAATACTGGTAAATGTTCAACTAATATAAAAAGGGATGTTACGCCTCCTTGGGATTTAAATAGTACTTATTATTCGTATTATGAACCTTGGGGTAGCTATTCGCATACTACAGTTACTGATTTTGGCGAAAATTTTGCAATGGCAGAATTACAGTATCAATATTGTTATGAGGGAACCTCTTGTGGCAGTAATAAAAAGAAAAATTGTAATAATACAAGTATTTATGATCAACCATGGAATACTGATAATAGCTATAGTAAGTGGGGTGCCCAAGCTTATGCTATTCGTTTAGGGTATGGCTGTTGGGGATATAAAATTCAGCTTAGGGTATGGCTTAAAGATGCGGCAGGTAATGAAACTTATCTTAAAGTGTATACTGTTAAAATATAAATTGTAGGAGAGAGTATGAAAAAGAAAATATTAATTTTAATTATAGTTTTTATATGCGTAGGCTGTGGTTGTACTATGGAAAAAGAAAAAAAGGATAAAATCGATAGTGTTGCTAAAATAGAAGACGGGAAAATAAGTTTAACAACTTATAATAATTTAGAGTTTAAATCGATTTATGGAGAAGAGCAAATTAATGTAAATGTTCAAAACGTTTCAGAAACAAAATTAGTAATTAATAAAATAATAATTAAGGTTTATGATAAATCTGGCCGTGTTAATAATTATGAATTTACTTTGAATGAAACTTTGGAAAATAAAGGTACAACTAATTTTACTTTCGCTTATAAAATAGAAGATATTAAAAAAATCGAATATTTATACGAATAAAAAAAGAGTAATTTTAAACATTTAGTGTTAAAATTGCTCTTTTTTATAGGTGATATAAAAGGCTATACAATAGAGTTTATTTAAAAATGGGTAATTCATATGAATTAACATTGATTTTGCTAAAACATCATTAATATTTAGTACCTTTTTCTTGCTTTATAAAATTAAATAGTGTAAAATGATGATAGACAATAAGGGTGATAATATGGGTTTATTTGATAGATTTAAAAATGTCTTTAAAAAAGAAGAAAAGGCAGAAGTTGAATTATATGATAAGGGTTTAGAAAAAACCAGAAACAATTTTTTGACTTCACTTATAAATTTAAATAGTAGACATAATAGAGTTGATGATGAATATTTTGAAGAATTAGAAGAAATTTTAATTATGGCTGATATTGGTGTTAATACAGTTATGGATATTATTGATCGCTTGAAAACGAGGGTAAAAAAAGAAAATATTACAACAGCTGATGAGCTTAAAGAAATTATTGTCGATGAAATGTTTGTAATTTATGTTAATAATGATATTATTGTCAACAAAATTAATTATAGTTCAGAAGGGCCAACGGTTATTTTATTTGTTGGTGTTAATGGAGCAGGTAAAACTACGACGATTGGTAAAATAGCTCATAAACTTAAAAATGAAGGCAAAAAGGTTTTGATGGTTGCAGGTGATACATTTAGGGCTGGTGCAACGGAACAATTAGCAGAATGGGCTAAAAATATTGGTGTAGATATTGTTTGCCGAGAGAATGCTGATCCAGTTAGTGTAATGTATGATGGTGCTTTAAAGGCTAAAGAGGAAAATTATGATGTTGTTTTAATTGATACTGCTGGAAGATTGCAGAATAAAGTTAATTTAATGAAGGAATTAGAAAAAATAAATAAAGTTATTGGTAAGTTAATTCCTGAGGCCCCACATGAAACTTTATTAGTGGTTGATGCTACAACTGGACAAAATGGAATAAGTCAAGCCAAAAGCTTTCAAGAAATAACTGATATTACAGGAATTGTTCTTTCTAAATTAGATGGAACAGCTAAAGGTGGAATTGTTTTAGCAATCAAAGATAGTACAGGAATTCCAGTTAAATTTGTTGGTTTAGGTGAAGGCAAAGAAGATTTAAAAGTGTTTGATATTGAAAAATATATATATGGTTTATTCAAAGGAATGGAGGAGTAGAGATGAAAAGTAGTAATGGGAAAATGGATATTGGACTTATGATTCAATTTGGATTGTTAATCGTTTTAATAGTTTTGGTAATTTTATCATTCTTTTGGAAAACATTTTTACCAATCGCTGATATTGTAGCTGGTTTAACATTTATGACTATAGCTTATAATAAACGTGATTATTATGATAAAAAGTACATGATTTTCTTTTTTATAGCATTTGGTGTTCTCTTTATTGGACTTGGAGTTTTCAATTTAATAAATGGATAATCGAATTTATTTAATAAACCTTTATGATTATTATGGAGATTTATTAACGTTAAAACAGCAAGCTTATTTTGAAGATTATTATTTTGATAATTTAACGTTATCAGAGATTAGTGAAAATAATAAAATTAGTCGCAATGCTGTTCATAAACAGTTAAAAGAAGTTGCTATAAAATTAGAAACATACGAAGAAAAATTAAAGTTATATCAAAAAGCATTAGAAATAAAAAAGATAATTAAAAATTTAGATAATGAAATAAAAGAAAAAATAGAAGAATTAATATAGGAGGCAAATATGTTTGGGAAAATAGTTTACATTAGTGATAATGAAGCTCATGTTCAAAGATTACAAGATGGTTCAATGTCAACAAATATAATGAATATGCATGTTATTTTTGAAGATGAGAAGAAAAAAATATTAGGTGAAGTTGAAGATATCAGTGATGGTATTATTAAAATAAGATTTTTAGGAGAGATTGTTAATAATCGTTTTGTTGGAGGAGTTATTCGTAAACCAACATTTAATGCTAATCTTCGTTTGATTAATCGTGATGAAGTGGCAATGTTAGTTGGGGAAGATAATGATTCATCATTTATTTTAGGGGTAAGTCCTTTATATGATGATTATCCAATTAGAGTTGATATTAATGATTTATTTAGTAGCCATATGGCAATTTTTGGTAACAGTGGTAGTGGTAAATCATGTGGGGTAGCTCGTATTTTGCAAAATGTATTTTCTAATCCAAAGTTATTACCGTTTAAATCAAATTTCTTTATTTTTGATGCATATGGAGAATATCATAATGCGTTAATGGATGTTAGTAGGATTAATCCCAATTTGAACTTTAAATTTTATACGACCAATGTTAATCAAACAGATGGTCAGATTTTAAATTTACCAGTTTGGTTATTAGATATTGATGACATGGCTTTATTGTTAAGGTCAGAAACGCATTCACAGCTTACAATTATTGAACGTATGCTTAAATTGGCTAATATCTTCGCACTAGAGGATGATACAGCTATTCGTTATAAAAATCATTTGATTGCCAAAGCGATTATGAGTATTTTATATACAAATCAGACTGCAAGTAGTAAGCGAAATGATGTTTTTCAAATTTTAGCTACTTGTTCAACTGATGAATTTAATTTAGAAGCACCAGTTCAAGGTATTGGTTATACGCGTAAATTTAGGGAATGTTTTACAATTGATACAGCCGGACAATTTCCAGAAAGTATATTAATGACTGAATATGTAACTAATCATATTGATGAATCTTTAGATAAATATGAGCCAACTGAAATAAAATATTATACTTTAGAAGATTTGGAAAAAGCTTTAGATTTTACTTTAATTAGTGAAGGATTATTACATAATGATGAAACTTATAGTGATGCAATCACTTTAAAAGTTCGTCTTCATTCTTTAACTATTTCTGAAAATTCAAGATATTTACGTTATCCAAGTTTTATTACAATGGAAAATTATATTGCAACATTAGTATCAGTGAATGGTAAAAAAGCACAAATTATTAACTTTAATTTAGAAGATGTTGATGATTGGTTTGCTAAAGTAGTAGTTAAAATATATTCAAAGATGTTATTTAATTTTACGAAGCGTTTAAAACAAAGGGCATCTATTCCATTTCATATTTTTGTTGAAGAAGCACATAGATATGTTCAAAATGATGGGGATGTGGAATTAATAGGATACAACATTTTTGAGCGTGTGGCTAAAGAGGGAAGAAAATATGGAATCATTTTGAATTTGATTTCCCAAAGACCAGTAGAAATTTCAGAGACTGTTATATCACAATGTGCGAATTTCTTAATTTTTAAACTAAACCATCCAAGGGATGTTGAGTATATTACGAAGATGTTACCGAATATTAGTGCTGAAATTGTTGAAAAGCAAAAGTCGTTGCAGCCGGGAACTTGTATGGCCTTTGGTCAAGCATTTAAGGTTCCAATGATTGTTAGAATGCAAATGCCAAATCCTGCACCATCAAGTAGTAGTTGTGATGTTGTTGAAAGATGGAAAGTTTAAGATAGCAAATGAATAAGAAATTAATAGTATTTATTCTTTTGGCGGTTACTGTTTTAGCGCTTTCGTGGTTTGTTTTTACAGAAAAGACACCAGAGAAGGAAGTAAAAGAGGTTAAAACTGTTCGTAAGGATATATTAGAAGACCAAGTGGTTGATGAAAAAGTGGTAATTACAAATATTAATTTAGATACGCGAAAGGAAAGATCAACATTTAGTGCGAAAGTGCGAAACTTGACTAGTGATATTTTGGAATATCAGTCACTTAAGATTACAGTTAAGAATGGCACTAAAACAATTGCTGTTTTGTTAGGTTATTTTGGGGGACAACTAGAGCCTGAACAAACAGTAAGTGTTACGGCCGAGACTAACATTGATTTATCTAAAGCGTCATCCCTAGAATTTTCTTTATCAGGTTAATATTGTTTTTATAAATATAGTAGAGGAAGGTGAGATGTATGTTTTGCAGTAGATGTGGAACAGCAAATGCTGGTGATGCTAAATTTTGTATTCATTGTGGGGCACCAATGAACGAAGTGGCAGCTAGTAATGCAAATCAAACAGGAGTTCAAACTCCAGAAACGTTAGAAGTACCTACTAATTATTCTAATCCAAATCCAGGAGTAATTAGTAATATGATTAATCCAGGAGGGGTTAGAAAAGCTTTAAAAGCTGATGCTAAAGCAAGACCTAAAACACCGCTTGTATTAGCTACCCTTGTTTATCTTATAATTTGTGGGGCGATAGGGGCAATTATTGCATCGGTAAGTGGAGTTGATTATTCTGCTTATACAGATGAATTTACGATGCCAATTTGGGCTAGTTCAATAGAAAGCATTTTATTTACATTGGTTGGAGCTGTATTTGGTTATGGAATTTTATCTGTAGCTTTTGATGCCGTAAGAGGTAAACCAATTAGCTTTGGTGATGTTTTTACAAGACCATTTAAAAATATGAAAAATCTTGGCTATTATTTATTAGTAATGGTATTAGTTTATGTTATTGGTTTTGTAGTTGGCTTTTTAGCAACGATAATTCCATTTTTAGGATTCTTCTTAATGATTGGACTTATTGTGGCATCCATTTATTATGGACCAGCAATTGATATTTTCTTATGTGTTTTAGCTGATGAAAATACACCAAAGGAAACTTTTACTTTATCTTTTAAACGAGCTTTAGATATTATTAAAGGTCATAGAGTTGAGTATTATGGAACTAATTTAAGTTTCTTTGGTTGGTGGTTACTTTCAATTTTAACTTTAGGTATTTTATTAATATGGATTCTTCCATATATGAGAATGACTGTAGCTAATATGTATAGAAGATGGACTAAAGAGGTTGATTTCAATGTTCAACAAACTGGTTTGAGTAACGGAGCAGTAATAGGTCTTTCTGTAGGTGGCTGTGGTGGTTGTTTTGTTGTATTTATAATTTTCTTTATAGGAATTATCGCAACGGTTTTAGTATCATTAGGATATAATGTAGATGCTTTTGATAAATTAGAAAACTATGATGATAATCATTCAACAGTAGAAAAGTCAACTAAAAATACTGGAACATCAAAGGTAACCATGGGTTCTGGTAGTAATATAGTGACTTTCAAAGTACCTAGTGGCTTTGATAGACCTTATGATGGTAATGATAGTGATTATAGTAGTTTTCATATGAATGATGGATATGATTCAATTAAATATTCACACAGAAGTATGGATGCAGATAAAGTGTATGGCTATGAAATGGAAACAATTACTAAGTATCGCTATGCTGATTATCAATATGTTGATAATGAATTTACAACAACAATAAATAATAAAACAATGAAGGTACATACAACGAAAGTAACAACTGCTTATGATACTACTTATACTGAGGTTTATACTGTGTATCCAGTTAACAGTAGTAATTCAATTGAAATAGAAATTCAAGCTTATGATAAAGATATAACTGCTGATAATATTAAAAATTATATTATTGTAAAATAAAAATCGGAAATTAATCCGATTTTTTCTATTCAACAGTAACTGATTTAGCTAGATTTTTAGGTTTATCGATATCGCAGCCTTTTAATTTGGCACTTTCATAACCAATTAATTGTAGAGGGATACTAGCAATAATTGGATTAGTAAAGTCATTATTATCTGGGATAATAATTTTGTTATCGACCCAGTCTAAATTTTCATCTAGTTTATCTGTAGTTATTAGAGTTATAAAAGCGCCTCTAGCTTTGACTTCTTTAATATTGCTGAAGGTTTTTTCAGCAATGTTTTTGTCGGTAACAACAGCGATAACGTTTGTACCTTTATCAATTAAGGAAATTGTACCATGCTTTAATTCACCAGCAGGATAAGCTAAAGTAGTAATATAAGAAATTTCTTTTAATTTTAAAGCACCTTCTAGACATAAGGCATAATCAATGCCTCTTCCAATATAGAAACAATTTTCTTTTTTACAAAGTGTTTTCGCAATTCCTTTATAATTTTCATTAATAAGTGTTTCTAAAATAAGCGGGGTGTCTTCAAGGGAACTAATAATTTCTAAAGCTTTTTTATCACTAATTAAGTTTCGATTATTACCAATTGTTAAAGCAATTAAGCTTAAAATTGTAATTTGGGCTAGATAAGCTTTAGTGGTTGCTACTGATATTTCAGGTCCAGCTTTAATATAAATAGTTTTAGAAGCTTCTCTAGCTAAAGAAGAACCAATAACATTGACGATGGCTAAAGTATCTAAACCTAGTTCGTTAGCTTTTCTTAAACATGCAAGAGTGTCAGCTGTTTCTCCTGATTGTGAAATTAAAATAACTAAAGTATTTTCATCAGTAAAAACTTTTTGATATCTAAATTCAGAAGCTATGTAAACATCTGTTTTAATATTAGCGTATTTTTCAATTAGGTTTTTGCCAATTAATCCAGCGTGGTAGGCACTACCGCAACCTATGATAGTAATATTTGTGTATTTTTCAAAGTCTGGCATATTTTCTATTAAACTTTCCAAACCATATTTTAAGAATGGTTTAAGGGTGTGTTTAACAACTTCGGGTTCTTCATGAATTTCTTTTAACATAAAGTGATCATAGCCGTTTTTTTCAGCCTGGGTGATGCTACCTTCGAAAGTTAAAATTTCTTTATTAACTTTATCTAATTTATCATCATATATATTAACTTTATCACTAATTTCAATTATTTCATTGCTTTCAATTAATATATATTTATCTGTATATTTTAAAATAGCTGGAACATCAGAAGCAATGAAATTTTCTTTGTCACTAATACCAATAATAAGTGGACTATCACGTCTAATTGCGTATAAAGAATTTGGTATATCATCGCAAAGTATGCCTAAAGCATAGGAACCAACTAAAAGGTTTTTTATTTGAACTAGGACTTTTAAAATATCTGGTTTTTCTTTGTATAGTTTATCTAAAAGGGCAGCAATAACTTCACTATCTGTTTCTGATTTGAATTTATAGCCGGATTTAACTAATAATTTTTTTAACGCTTCATAATTTTCAATAATTCCATTATGAACGATTGTAAATTTGCCTTGACGGTGAGGGTGAGAGTTTTTTTCGTCAGGGCGACCATGGGTGGCCCATCTGGTATGGCCAATACCAATATTGCCGTATACATCTTTTTTTAATTTACCTTCAAGATTTTTAATTTTACCACTGGCTTTAATGATTTCAACGCGGTTGCAAGTACGATAAGCAATTCCAGCTGAATCATAACCACGATATTCTAAAGATTTTAAACCGTCCATTAAAACATTAATGGCGTTTTTATTTCCAACATAACCAATAATACCACACATAATTATGTCTCCTTTCAGAAGTAGGTTTTTATCTATCCTTACTTATATTATATAGAAAAGTTTGAAAAATGGCAATAAATTTCATTTTGGACAAGGAAATCAAGCTTTCACCAGGTATGATACCTATAAAGACAAAAAGTCTTAGAAAGGTAAGGTGTTTATGGAAATTTTAAATGTTTCAAATTTAACAAAAAAATATGGAAAGGATGAAAATTTAGTAAAAGCTGTTGATGATGTGAGTTTTAAAGTTCAAAAAGGTGAATTTGTTGCCATTGTTGGTCCAAGTGGTGGTGGAAAGAGTACACTTATTCATTTACTTGGTGGGGTAGATAAGCCTGATAATGGTAAAGTTTTAATTAATGGTGAAGATTTGTATGGATTAAAAGGGGATAGTTTAACTATTTTTAGAAGAAAGAATATTGGAATTATCTATCAATTTTATAATCTGATTCCCGTACTGACGGTTAAAGAAAATATTATTTTACCAGCGGTTTTAGATGGTAGAAAGATAATGGCTGATTATTTAGAAGAGCTAATTAAAACGCTTGATTTAAAGGTAAGGCTTAATTATTTGCCAAATGAAATTTCTGGAGGCCAGCAACAAAGATGTGCGATTGGAAGAGCTTTAATTAATCATCCTAAGTTGTTACTCGCTGATGAACCTACGGGGAATTTGGATAGTAAGAATACGAAAACGGTGATGAAATTACTTAAATATTATAATGAAACTTATGGTCAGACGATTATTATGGTTACTCATGATTTGAAGCTAGCTAAACAAGCCTCAAGAATTATTACCTTTGAGGATGGAAGAATTGTGGATGATAAAAATGGCCATTAGAAATTTATTTTACAATAAGAAAAGAACACTTATGATTATTTTGAGTATTTGTTTATCTTCAACTTTGCTTTTGATAATTAGTCTGCTTTTTTCAAGTGTTCACGATTTTATGATCAAAGAGATTATTAAAGATAAACCTTATCATGTTTTAATTAAAACAGAGGAGTTTAAGCAAACGGATTATATTAAATCGATATCTTATAAAAATGATGAGGCTTTGATTCAATATAATGAAATTAAAGACACATATAGTAATACCGATTTACTTTGTCAAAAAATCAAATGTGATGAAATTAAATATAATGATGCTTTATTATCCTTATATGGGCTTTCAAAAAAGGAAAATGTCCTTTCGAGCTTTAAAAGTTTATTAGTTACAGTTTTTTTAATTTTAGGTTTTGGCGTGTTTATTTTAATTACTAATGCTTTTACAATTTCTTTATCAGAAAGAAAAAAACAAATTGGTGTTTTAAGAAGTATGGGAATGACTAAATGGCAATTTATGAAGATGAATTTAAAGGAAGTTTTAATTGTTTTAATAATAGGTTTAGTTATTTCTCTAATTTTTAGTTTTTGGTTGATGCAGTTACTATTAGTGATTATTAATTATTTGCTTAAGGATATTTTTACATCAAAGTTTGTTTTAACAATTTATATCCCATTTTTACTTATGGCCTTAGTATTTATTGTTTTTTTGGTAATAGGATCTAGTATTTGGCCAATGATAAGATCTAGTAGGGTAAGTGTGATGAAAGCGATATGTGGGAATGATGATTTTAAGAATAAGAAATTGCCAAATTGGACTAAGAAATTTGCGATAACTAGAAGATTAGCTTTTTATAATTATTATAGGTGCAAGCGAAAATATTTAGTTGTTACTTTTTGTATATTCATTAGTGTTTTATTATATACTTCATTTAGTTTGTATTTAAGATATGGTATTAATACAATAAATAGTTATAGTGAAACTCTAGATTATGATTTTGAAGTGATTGGTAATGGTAATGAGGAAGCTATATTAGCTTTAGATGACTTAGGTAAAAAATTTGAAAAACATAAATTAGTTAAAAGTTGCTTATTAAAAGGTAAAATTGCAATTGATAGCTATTTGGATAAAAATGATTATACGGATTCGAAACAGATTTTAATTGTTCAAAATAATAAAGAAAGAGTTATTAATCGATTAGTTGAAATTAATGAGAAAGACGGAAGATTAGTGAAAGATAATCGAAAATATTTGAAAAAAGAAGTATTAGTAGATGGATTAGAAAATGGAAAAATTAAAACAACTGATGAAATCCCATGGGGACTTAAGGGATTGCTTAATAAAGATAATGTTATTTTACTAACTGATAAGTTTGAACATTATTGTCCAGAATTTGGGGTTAATTTGTTTATCAAGGGTGATTCAGCTAAAGCCTTAGCTGAGCTTAAAAAAACGAAAAATATTGATGTTAGTTATGTGGATGTTAAAAAAGCTTTAAGATTAAGGGATAATTTGTTGTTAGTGATTAAGCTATGTTTATATGGGGTAGTTGGGTTAGTAATTTTAGTTGGTTTTTCGTCAATTATTAATACAATGCATGCTAGTTTAAATTTACGAACTAAGGAATTTGGATTACTCTTTAGTATGGGGCTTACTAAAAAACAATTAAACAAAATGCTTCTTTTTGAAAGTTTACTTATGCTTATTAAAGCTTTTGTACTAGTTTTTCCGTTTACTTTAATTGTGAATTATATTTTATATTATAGTGTTAATATGGTGTTTGAGGTTTCGATAATATGGCCTTTAAAAGAATTATTATTATCATTTGTAGTTAGCTTATTCCTTATTTATTTGACGTTAAAAAGTATTTATAAAAGTTTTTACCATAGGGAAATTACTTCAATGATTTCAAGCGACAACGTTTGATGTAAAGACCTTCTAAAAAACTTTAAGCGAGAATATAATTATGGTATAATGGAAATAAGGATGTGATTACATGAGAGTAGTCGTAAGTGCTGGAGGAACTGGTGGACATATTTATCCGGCGTTAGCTATTATCGATAAGATTAAGGAACAGGAACCTGATAGTGAATTTTTATATATCGGAACCCATAACCGAATGGAAAAGGATATTGTTCCCGCTCGAGGTATTCCTTTTAAATCGATCGAAATGTATGGTTTTAATAAAAAACATTTGATGAAAAATTTTAAAACCATTTCTTGTATTTTTAAAGGTTTTAAAGAATGCAAGAAAATGATTAAGGAATTTAACCCTGACGTTGTTATTGGCGTTGGCGGTTACGTAACAGTTCCTGTAATTATAAGTGCAAAAAAATTAGGTTATAAAACATTTATTCATGAACAAAATAGTATTCCAGGAAAGGCTAATCGGTATTTGGCTAAATACTGTGATGCAATTGGGGTTTCTTTTGCTTCATCTATGGAATACTTGCCAAAAGAAAAAACATTTTTATCAGGAAATCCATGCAGTGAAAATGCAGTTAATGTGAAGGCTGTTACAAAAATGGAACTTGGACTTTCTGCTGCTAAGAAATTGGTTTTGATCGCAATGGGTTCTTTAGGTTCGTCTTCGATGAATCGTTATTTGATAAAAGAGCTTAACAAATTTAAAAATAAAAAATATGAAGTTTTAATTGTTACAGGTAAAGCTAACTATGAGGAATTTATTAAAAACGAAATTCCTAGTAATGTTAAAGTTATACCATTTTATGAGGGATTAACGAAAGTTATGAAGCGTACTGACTTAATGGTGTCAAGAGCTGGAGCTTCAACTTTAAGTGAAATCATTGCTTTAGAAGTACCAACTATTTTAATACCATCTCCGTTTGTTGCGAATAATCATCAATATATAAATGCGTTAGATTTGATAAATAATGAAGCAGCTTTAATGATTGAGGAAAAAGATTTAGATGGTGATATTCTGATTCAAAAAATTGACGAGGTTATCGATGATGATAAATGTTTAAGGAAAATGAAAGAAAACCTTAAAACATTGAAGGTTCCAGATAGTGCTTTACTTATTTATAATAAATTAAGAGAGATAATAAAATGAACGGGCAATTTGGGTTAGAAATAGATAATGCGTTAATTAAGAACTACACAACTTATAAGTTATCTGGTACAATTAAAAAGATAATTTTTCCAGATTCTATTTGCCAGTTGTTAAAATTACTGGAGTATTTAAAAATAAACCAAATTAAATATATGGTTGCTGGCTTTGGCTCTAACTTAGTTTTTATAAAAGACTATGATGGTGTAGTAATTAAGTTAGATAAATTAAATGAATTAAAGATTGATGGTAATCTGGTAACGGTTGGAGCAGGATATAATTTAATGAAACTGTCAATTAAGACGGCTAAATTAGGTCTTAGCGGCTTAGAGTTTGCTTCTGGTATTCCGGCAACCGTCGGTGGAGCTATTTATATGAATGCTGGAGCTTATAAGTCTGATATGAGTGAAATTGTTAAAGAAATTACTGTTATCGATGACAATTTAGAATTAAAAAAAATAACTAATAAAGAGCTTAATTTTGGTTACCGAACTAGTTTGCTTAAAGAAAAAAAATATATTTGTGTTTCAGCAATGTTAGAATTACGACCTGGAGATAAAGATGAAATTTTAAAGTTAATCAAAGAACGCAAGGAAAGACGTTTAAAATCTCAACCTCTTGAATTTCCTTCAGCAGGAAGTGTATTTCGTAATCCTGAAGGTGATTATGCTGGAAGGTTAATTGAAGAACTAGGATTTAAAGGTAAAAAAGTCGGGGATGCAATGGTTAGTGAAAAACATGCTAATTTTATTGTTAATGTGGGGAATGCTAGCGGTAAAGATGTAAAAAAGCTAATTATAGAAATTCAAAACAAAGTTAAAGAAGTGTATGGAATTAAGCTGATAGTCGAACAAGAATTCATAGAATAAAAGGTGATAGGGCATGGCTAAAAAGAAGGTCAAGAAAAAAAAGGTAAAGGCAAAGAACGTTTTAGTGTTTTTAGTTATAGTGTTAATAGCAGCTTTAGGGGTTATGTATGTTTATAATTTAAAAATTACAAGTATTGTTGTTAAAGGAAATACTTTATATACAGACTGGCAAATTATTAAACTTGCTAATCTCGAAGAGTATCCAAGCAGTATGCAAAACTTATCGGGGATGATTAGCAGTAAACTCGAGAAAGATCCTTACATCAAAAAGGCAACCGTAAAAAAGAATTGGATTACTAATGTTGAAATCGATATTGAGGAAAATTTACCTTTATTTTATTATGTTCCTAATCAAAAAACGGTTTTAGCAGATAAAACTGAAACAACTGATAATTTTCCGGTACCAACTTTAGTTAACTATGTACCAAACAAAATATATTCTGAATTTATTAAAGAGATGAATAATACTGATTATTCAATTGTTAAAAGAATTTCAGAAATTAAATATGATCCAAATGAAGTTGATGAAGAAAGATTTTTATTAACAATGAGTGATGGTAATTATGTTTATTTAACTTTGAATAAGTTTAATAAAATAAACCATTATTTAGATATTATTAAAGAATTTAATAATAAAAAAGGTATATTATATTTAGATTCTGGAGAATATTTTAAAGTTATTGAGTAAGAGCTTTTTGCTCTTTTTTGTTGTATTTTATAATTTAGATTATTAGTAATTATTATTTAATGATTTAAAAAACTAAAGTATTTTTATATTGCTTTTTTCTTTGGCTTATTTTTAAAGGATTTTTTGAACTTTTTTTGACATTTACTTTGCATTTTAGAAAAAATATAGTATAATTATGATAATACTGTAGGAGATGATGGTAATGGAGCACGTATACTCAAGCATTGACATTGGCAGCGATACTATCAAAATTGTGGTTTGTGAGCTATACAAGAACCATTTAAATCTGCTAGCGGCAACTTCTTCGCCGGCTAGGGGAATAAAAAAAGGTTTAATTGTTGATCCTAAAGAGGCCCAAGCTTCAATTGCCGAAGCTTTTAAAGATGTAGAAGATATGCTCGGAATAGAAATTAAAAAGGTTATTGCTTCAGTACCTAGTTACCAAGCAGAATATAAAATTATTAAAGGTGAAACTACTGTTATTGGTGATACGATTACAAGTAAGGATATGAATAATGCTTATAAAATAGGAATTAAGCAGGCTTTAAATCCTAATAATGAATTTGTAACAGTTATTCCAATTGATTTTAAAATTAATGATAAAACAGTTATGAAGGATCCAAAAGACTTCCCAGGGGATAAACTGATGGGGCGCGCGATGATGGTAATGACGCCAAAGAAAAACGTTTATTCAGTGGCAAGTATACTGGAAAGTTTGGGAATTGAAATAGTCGATATTTCAGTTGGCAGTATTGGTGATATTAATAGCTTTAGAAATAAAGAGATTGATAATGATATAGGCGCTGTTATTAATGTTGGCAGTGAGGTTACAACGGTAAGTTTGTATAATAAAGGAATACCTGTAAATACAAAAATTGTAGGTATGGGTGGAAAAGATATCGATAATGATATTGCTTATATGTATAAAATTAATACAGTTGAAGCTAAGAAAGTAAAAGAAAAATTTGCTTTCGCAAATAGACAAAATGCGAATGTGAACGATGTTTATGAAACGACTAATTTAAATGGTCAAAAAGTTAAAATTAATCAATTAGAAGTTTCAGAAGTGGTTATGTGTAGAGTTCAAGAAATACTATCTTTAGCAAAAAATGAAATTAACCTCTTAACAAATAGGCCAATTAAGTATATAATAGTAACTGGTGGCGTTAGCAATGCACTAAATTTTGAATACACAGTACATGACGCACTTGGTTCAAATGCATATGTTGGCAAAATTAAATTGGTTGGTGTTAGAAATAATAAATATAGTACAGCTTTAGGAAATATTATTTATTTTATAAGTACACTAAAGTTAAAGGGGCAAGATTATACAATGCTTAGTAAAAGTGACATGGAAATTCTTTCATCACCGGATAAGCATTTCATAAATACGTCAAATGAAACAATGCTGGGTAAAGTATTTGGATACTTTTTCGGCGAATAGGAGGAAATTTAATGTTTGGATTAGAAATGGATCAATTAGCGAAAATTAAGGTTATAGGAATCGGCGGTGGCGGTAATAACGCTGTTAATCGTATGATAGAATCAGGGGTACAAGCAGTAGAGTTTATTGTAGCTAATACCGATTCACAAGTTTTAAATAATTCACTTGCTGAAAAGAAAATTCAGATGGGTGAACAATTAACTAATGGACTTGGCGCTGGTGCCAATCCACAAATTGGTAAGGAAGCGGCTTTAGAGTCAAAAAATGAAATTGAAGAATCATTAAAAGATGCTGATATGGTATTTATTACCTGCGGAATGGGTGGTGGAACTGGAACAGGGGCTGCTCCAGTTGTAGCTGATATCGCACAGAGTCAAGGAGCATTAACTGTTGGTATCGTAACAAAACCATTCTCATTTGAAGGTAAAAAGCGTATGGAACAAGCTTTAGAAGGAATTAAAGAATTAAAGAAACATGTTGATACTTTAATCGTTGTTCCTAACGATAGATTAAGAGAAATTATTGACAAATCAACACCTTTATTAGATTCATTCAAGGAAGTTGATAATGTATTAAGACGTGGTGTTCAATCTATTTCAGATTTAATTGCGGTAGCTGGATTAATCAACCTAGACTTTGCAGACGTTAGAGCGGTAATGGAAAAACGTGGTGATGCTTTAATCGGAATCGGTGCGGGAGTTGGAGAAGATAGAGCAGTAGAAGCGGCTAATCAAGCAGTATTGAGTCCACTTCTTGAAACTAGTATCGATGGTGCTACTGATGCGATTATCAATGTAACTGGTGGTCCAAACTTAACTTTATTTGAAGTTGAAGAGGCAGTGGAAGCAATTAGAAAATCAGCTAATACTGATATTAATACAATCTTTGGTGCAGTTATTAATGAAAATTTCACAGACGAAATTATTGTTACAGTAATTGCAACTGGATTTGATGATAAGAACAAAGAGGTTCCTTCTCACGCAAGTAAAGAAGAGACTATCGATGTTTTATTAGATGATGATGATAGTGATGATACTGTTATTCCAGCATTCCTTAGAAAGAGAAATTTTTAAAGAATAGAATAATCTATTCTTTTTATTTGCGCTTTTCATAAATATGTGTTATAGTTAGTTGTCAGGTTTTAAACCTTGTTAGAAAGAAGAATACATGAAAAAATTTAAAGAATTGGGGCTCAAGGAAGAAGTCCTTAAAGCAGTAGATGCTTTAGGTTATGAATTACCTAGTAAAATTCAAGAAGAAATTATTCCATTAATTATGGAAGGAAATGATGTAATCGGGAAAGCTCAGACCGGAACGGGTAAGACAATGGCGTTTGCTGCTAGTGTTTTATCAAAAATTGATCCAGAAAACAAAAGTGTTCAGGTTTTAGTTTTAGCGCCAACTAGAGAGTTAGCTGTTCAAGTAAGTGAGGAATTTAATAAACTTAGTAAATTTAATAAATTAAATGTCTTGGCAGTATATGGCGGATTTAGTATTGAAAAACAAATGAGCGCTTTGAAAAAAGGTGTTCAAGTAGTAGTCGGGACGCCAGGAAGAATTATGGATCTTTTAAAGCGTAAAACTTTAAAATTGGATAATTTAGATTATTTTATTTTAGACGAGGCTGATGAGATGCTTAATATGGGATTTATTGATGATATTGAGTGCATTTTCAAACAAACTAGTGAAGAGAAACAAGTATTATTATTCTCTGCAACAATGCCAAAGCCAATAGAACGTTTAGCTTCACGTTATATGAAGAAAGATTATAAATTTATTGAAATTAAAGAAAATAGCCGAACTTCAATTAATGTTGAGCAAAATTATTATTTAGTAAATAATAGAACTAGGGGAGAGGCAATGTACCGTGTTTTGGACGCTAATAATTTTAAACTAGGAATTATTTTTTGCCAAACTAAAAAAGAATGTGATGAATTATTAGGTGAGATGCAAGGACGTGGCTATAGTGTTGAGGTTATGCATGGGGATATTTCTCAAAGCATGCGTAGTCAGACTTTAAAACGTTTTAAAGATGGATCATTTAATTATTTAATCGCAACTGATGTTGCTGCAAGGGGAATTCATGTTGATGATATCGATGTGGTAATTAATTATAATTTACCGCAAGATATTGAATCTTATATTCACCGAATTGGGAGAACGGGGAGAGCTGGTAATTCAGGATTATCTGTTTCTTTAGTTAATCCAAAAGAAGTTAGATTCTTGCAGGATGTCGAAAAAGTCGCTAAATGTCAGGTTACAAAAAAAGATTTACCAACTTCTGCTGAAGTTTACGCAAATAAGTATGAGCAAATTAAAACTGAGGCTTTAGCGGTGAGAGATGAACAATGCCTTAGCTATATAAGGGATATGGAAAAAGACGAATTAATAAAATTGGCTTCAGGATTATTAAAAATAACTTTTGACCGAGAAATAGGGGCTGATTTTAGTGTTGACGTAACAGTTAAAACAAAACAGAAAAACTTAACTTCGAAAGACAAAACAAGAGTGTTTTTAACGATTGGGAAAATGGATAAACTTAAAAATGGAAGTTTATTAGATTTACTAAAAAAAGAAACAAATATTGCTAAAGAAAACTTTAGTAATATTGAAATTTTAAATAAGTTTACTTTTTTAGATGTCGATAATAAAGTGATAGATAAATTAAAAAAAGGTTTAACTAACAAAAAATTTCGTGGTCGTAAAATTAATGTAGAAATTGCCAATAGAGGAAGATAAAATTGAAACTTAGTTTATTAATTGAACTAAGTTTTTTAATTATTAAATATCTAGTTTTTTCGACAAAATAACAACTTAACTAACATGTACAATGGAGTTTAGGTGATAGTATGAAAAAATATCTTTTTCCAGTAGTGGCAAGTTTAATTATAGGAACTTTAATGGCCTATTTTTTGATTAGTGGGTACGATCATGCTGAAGGAATTACTGTTTCTAAGAATGCAGAAACCATTTATTATGTTCAAAGAGGAGTATATTCGAGTAAAGAAAACATGCAAGATAACATGGGAGAATTTGAACATTACATCTACAATGTCGAAGATAATATGTACTATACTTATATAGGAATTTCAACAAATAAAAAAAATGCAGAGAAAATACAAGGATATTACAAAGAAAAAGGGTATGATACATATATAAAGGAAAAGATTACAGATAATGCCGGATTTTTAACAGTTTTAGGTCAGTATGACGATTTACTTTCTAAAACTAAAGATGGAGGAACTATAAATGCTATTTGTAATCAGGTTTTAGCAAAGTACGAGGAGATGGTTAACGATGAATATCGGAATTAAGGAGTTGCCTATTAATGAAAGGCCGAGGGAAAGATTAATTAATAAAGGGGTTAGTAGTTTAAGTGATGAAGAGTTATTGTCAATAGTTTTAAAAACGGGGACAAAGGATATGTCGGCTAAAGTATTAGCGTCTAAACTATTAAAAGAAATTGGTCATATTCAAAATTTAAAACATATTACTTATCATGAACTCATAAATATTAAAGGAATTGGGGCAGCAAAAGCTTGCCTTATTTTAGCGACAATTGAGCTTAGCCGAAGAGTTAGTGTTAAACAGGATAAGATTATTGATGTAAAGATAAAATCGCCTGAGGTGGTATATGAATACTATAAAAGTATTGTTAGTTCATCGCAGGAAAATTTTTACTGTTTGTATCTCGATTCTGGTAAAAAGGTTTTGAAAGAAAAGCTATTATTTGTTGGAACAGTTAATCATAGTATGGTTCATCCAAGGGATATATTTAAAGAAGCTTATTTACTTAATGCGACAGCGGTAATTTGTGTGCACAATCATCCCAGTGGTGATGTGAGACCGAGTATTGAAGATATTAATGTAACACAAAGGTTAAATCAAATTGGGATACTAATGGGAATTAAGTTAGTTGACCATGTTATTATTGGAGAAAACAAATACTATAGTTTTTTAGAAAATGGTAAAATTTAGTTGGTTTTTCTCCTAAAATATATTATAATTTTATATAGGTGATAAAAATGTACAAGAAAAAGGAATTTGAAAAACGATACTTATTGATTATTATTATAGTCGCCATAGCAATATTGCTGGTGGTGCTTTCAGTTGCTTTAAAAAAGGATCGTAATTTAAATCCTGTCGAGAAAATTGTTAAAGATAGTGGTACATTTGTTATCAATGTTATTTCAACGCCGGTTAATTTTATTAAAGATAAAATTAGAGAGGGCCATGAAAAAAATGACATATATGAGAAATATAAGGAACTTAAATCTAAAGAAGAACAAATGGATAGTGTAGTTGCAGCTAATGATAATTTAAAAGATGAAGTTAGTAAACTTAAAAAGACGCTAGATTTGAATACAGTATTAAGTGATAAGGTTTACAAAAATGCAACGGTTATTAATCGTAATATTGATTATTGGTATGACGAAGTTACAATTGATAAAGGTAAGGTTGATGGAATTAAGAAAAATATGGCAGTTATCAATAATGATGGTTTAATTGGAAAAGTCTCAACAGTTAGTAATCATGTAAGTACGGTTAAATTGTTAGCTAATGAAAATATGAGTGATAAAATAAGTGTTAAAATAAAGGTTAAAGATAGTTATGTTTACGGACTTATTTCAAAATACAGTTCAAAGAACAATACTTATACTGTTGAAGGTATTAGTGAAAATATTGATATTCCAAAAGGTGCCGATGTTGTAACAACTGGAATGGGTGATACTTTTCCTAGTGGTTTATTAGTTGGTCACGTAACAAAGGTGACAACAGATAACTTTGATTTATCAAAGGTCGCTTTAGTTAAGGCTTCAGTTGACTTTAATAATATTGATTATGTTTCTGTATTGAAAAGGAAAGATAGCTAATGATATTAGTAGTGATTATCGTGTCTTTTATTTTAGACAGCATTATGTCAAATTTTATTTCTTTAAATAGTTTTTTTACACCTTTATTTACTTTAATGTCTCTTATTATTGTATATCCTTACTTTAAAGGTAATCAAGCTAGATTTTTTGGAATTTGTTTTTTAACAGGTGTATTTTATGATTTAATATACACTGATACAATTGTTATTCATGGATTTTTATTTTTAATGGTTGGGTTTATTATTACAAGGCTTAATTTAGTTTTGGCTAATAATTATTTAAATGTAATGATTATGGCAATAATATGCATTATATTTTATCGGTTTGTAGCATATGGATTATTATTGATTACAGCTAATGTGTCGTTTCATTGGTTAGCAGTTTTGAAAAGTATTTATCATTCATTAATTGCGAATGTGATATATGTTGCTTTAGCTTATATAGTGACTGATAAAATAAGTTTAAAATTTAAAATTCATAAGTCCAATTAAGCTTTAAAAAGCTTTTTTTCTTGCTTAAATGTGATTATTGTGATAGAATATGCTCTAAACAGAAGTAATATAATATATAGAAGTATTTTTACTTTTAAATTTATACTGGAAGGTGATTATAAAATGACTGATAAAAAACAAGAAATGGTAAGTCACATGTCTATTAGTGAATTAAATCAACTAATTTCAAGATTAGAGGCAGAAATTGAAATACTAGAAAAAAATAAAGATGGATTAGAATTAGAATTATCCAGAATAAGTGGCGAGCAAGCAAAAATAACTAATAGACTAGATGAGTTATATCATAAAAAGGCTAAATTGAACAATACTGTTTTATTAAAGTCTTATAATGAAAAACGTGAGATTTTAATTGAACGTTTAAAAAAACAAGGGATTAATTTAACCGAGGAATTCGAGATTTTTATCAATAAAAATCGTGATATTCTTGTATTTAGAAATGAAGTAATTGCAGCAGACCATGATTTAAGTAAGGAAGATGGATTAGATGAAGTATTAGCTGGAACTGGCGCAGTTTTATTTTTTAGTGTTATTAGTTTGCCTAACGAAAAATGCGGTAGATTATTAGCGGAATTAGCAAAAAACAATGTGGAAAGAGAAGAGGAAAGAGAATATCTTTGTTATCCGCAGGTTGTCTCACAAATAGAGGACGCTAATACGCGATATGATGAGACTTTAGTTCAGCAAAGAGAAGTAGAAGGCGATTTACGTTATTGTGATGTAATTATTGCTGAAAAACAAGTGCTTTTAGCGTATTGTTCTGAGAGAATTGGAACAAGTGCTATGTCTACTAATAGGCAAAAATCGATAGGAGTTATGCCAGTTAGTTCAAAAGGTAATCAATAATTATTAAAAGAGTTCTAAAAACTCTTTTTTTATATATATTTTAATAGGTGATATAATTATGGCAAAAAAAGTCAAAGTAAAACCATCGCGTTTTTCTAGAATTAGTAGTAAGCTTTTGGTATTTGTTGTTATATTATTAGTATTTTTAATTTCACTTAAGAGTAATGCAGATCTTAGAGATTTTGTATACAAGAAAGTATTTCAAAATAATATGAGTTTTGCAAAAATCAACGAAGTTTATAAAAAATATTTTGGTTCTTCTTTGCCGCTGGCAGATAATGCAACAGAGACAGCAGAACTTGTTTCTGCAAATAAGCTTGAATATAGTGATAGTAGCAAGTACAAAGATGGCGTTAAATTAACTGTTAAAGATGGTTATTTAGTTCCATCGATGGATAGTGGATTAATTATCTTTGCTGGTAAAAAAGATGATTATGGTAACACAGTAATTGTTCAAAGACCTGATAATGTTGAAGTCTGGTATGCTAATTTGAAAACAATCGGCGTTAGCTTATATGATTATATTAAAAAGGGTGAAAATATTGGTGAAACAGACGGTACAAGTTTATACATGGTCTTTACTAAAGAAGGGAAAACTTTAGATTATCAAAAATATATTTAAAATTCATTTATTTTATTATGTTGCAGCCTTTGTTAGCGTTTTTACGGGTAATTTCAAAGGCTTTTTGATTTTTACAGTAATTACCCTTATCCATGAGTGTGGGCATGTAGGTGCAGCATTATATTATAAATGGAAGATAGAAAAGGTGGTATTGCTTCCATTTGGGGCATTAACGCTTTTTCATGAGAAAATAAATAGACCATTAAGGGAAGAATTTATTATTTTAATTATGGGACCTTTAGTTCAAATAGCTTTTGTATATTTATATTTGCAATTTGATTATAATGAATTTGTTTTGAATTATAGTAATTTAATTTTATTTTTTAATTTATTACCGATATATCCATTGGATGGTTCAAAACTTTTAAATATTTTTTTAAATAAAATCACAAGTTTTAAGCGAAGCCACTTATTAACAATTTATATTTCACTTTTAACAGTGGCTTTTTTACTTTTAAATGTTAAGTTTAATTTGATTTTTACGCTTATTTTATTTTTTGTAATTATTAAAGTTATCGATGAATATAAAAATCATGATAGTTTATTTAATAAGTTTTTGTTAGAACGCTATACTAATAATTTTAATTTTAAAAAACGAAAAATTATTAAAGGAAGAAAGGTTTCGAAAATGAAACGTGATTACCAGCATATATTTTATAATGAGGGGAAATATACAACTGAAAAGGAAATTCTTCGTAAAAGGTTTGACTTTACTAGGAAAATGTGGTAAAATTTTTAATTGTGTAGAGCTTCCTCTACAACCGCGCAGAGAAGGTTTTAAAAATACATTAGTATTTACCTTAATGGCGAGTCTTAGATTCTAAAAGGAGGTTATGAAATGAAAGCAGTTTTTGAAACTGGAGGAAAACAGTATTACGCTAGTGAGGGTACAGTTCTTTATGTTGAAAAGTTAGATGTGGCTGCCGGAGATACTATTACTTTTGATAATGTATTAATGGTGAATGGTCATAGCGGTATGCCTTATGTTAAAGGTGCTAAAGTAGAAGCTAAAGTTATTAAACAAGGCAAAGCTAAAAAGATCGTTGTATTCAAATTTAAAGCAAAGAAAAAATATCGTCGTACTCAAGGACACCGTCAACCATATACTAAGGTTGAAGTTACTAAAATTATTGAGAAATAATGATTAAAGTTAGAATTAAAAAAAATCATATTGAAATAAGTGGTCATTCGATGTATGACGAGTCAGGAAGAGATATAGTCTGTGCTTCAGCCTCTAGCATTGTGATAACAAGTGTTAATGCTATTTTAAGCTTTGATAAGGAAGCGCTTAAATATGAAGAAAAAGACGGATATATCAAAATTGATATTTTAAAAAACACTAAAGAAACTGATACAATTATTTTAAATATGATTACACTTTTAAAAGAGTTAAAAGAACAATATAAAAAAAATATTAAAATATACGAGGAGGTGTAGTTCATGCCAATGTTAAAGTTAAATATCCAATTATTTGCCCACAAAAAAGGACAAGGTTCAACTAAAAATGGACGTGATTCAGAATCAAAGAGATTAGGCGCTAAAGCTGCTGATGGACAATTTGTTACTGGTGGTTCTATTATTTATCGTCAAAGAGGAACTAAGATTTATCCAGGCAATAATGTTGGAATCGGAAAAGATGATACGATTTTTGCAAAAATCGATGGAATTGTTAAATTTGAACGTGTAGGAAGGGATAAAAAACAAGCTAGTGTTTATCCTGAATAAGAGAACTTCGGTTCTTTTTTTCTTGTCCTTGAAATAATATTTAGTAGTAGTGTGTAAAAGTATTGTAAATTTTATATTTTTGTGTTATATTTGAGATGTAAAGTCGTGAGGATTTGCAGCCCGATGTTGCAACATAATAAAAGAAGTAAAAAGGGAGAGGAGGAATAACTATGGCATGGCTTGTTAATGCATTTAGAAGATTTTTCTAAAAAATAATAGATAATTGTGACGTCTTTAAAAATTTTATCTATTATAATATATAAAATTGGCCTTAGTTATTCTAAGGCTTTTTGTTGTCAAAAAATGTACATATTGCTTAAAATTCAATGGTTTTCTTGCCTTATATTATTTATGTTGTTATAATTGCATTAGAAAGTAGGGGATTTTATGCAAACTGAAAAAATTTCATCGCTTATAAAAACATTAATTGTAGTTATAGCATTTTTTACTTACAATTTTGTTATTACAGCGATTTTAAATGTTTTTGGCATAACTAATGAAGTAATAACAATGTTTGTTCCAGATATTATATTTTTAATTGGAATTTTAATAGTTTATGGCAAGCCATTGTTAGCTGATGTCAAATCTTTCCATAAGGATCATAAATTTAGTAAAAGACTTTTGATAGTTTTATTAGGCTTTATAATTTTAGTTGGTGTAAACATGGGGGCTAGTGTCATTTCTTCAATTATTTCTCCAGAAGAAATAGTCGATGATAATACTAATGCACTTTATTCATTAAATACGCTTTATACAATATTTAAGGTACTTGTATTTTCAGTAATTGCTGAGGAGTTAGTATTTAGAAAAGCTATAGGTGATGTTATTGAGAATAAAATTGCTTTTGTGATTATAAGTAGTTTGGTTTATTCGTTAACTAATATTTTATATTCTGATTTAACTAGTATAGTTGTGTGGGCGGGGGTAGTAAGTTATTTTGCTATTTATTTAACCTTGTCAATAATCTATGTTAGGAATAATGATAATATTTATCCAGTAATGATTATGAAGTTTTTATTTAATTTAATTCCGGTGGCTATTTTATTATCAGGTGTCTAAGATGGATAGATGTATTAATGTTTTAGCAGTAGTACAAACTAAATCGGCTGATTTTCTAGCCGTAGTTCAACAGCCATCGGTTGGACTAAAAAACGCCAATAATTTAATAATTGTAATTGTTATTATAATTGTTATCTTATTAGCAGCAACGTTATTTAAACGTAGAAAGTAGGGGGGAGCTTCTTCCCTTTTTAGCTATTTAGATGAGGATGATACTATGAAAAACTCAAAGAAAATTTTAAATATATTATTGATAGTCAATTTTATTCTTTACCTATCATTTTTGACTTGGACTGTTTTGTTTAAATATGTATCGCCATTAGAAATATTTAGTCCAGAAAGGTTACATGAAAGAGTTTTTCATATGGTTCATTATAGTGATTTTTTAAACAATAGTTTTAATGATATCATGGGTAGTGTTATTTTGTATATACCGTTAGGAATTTTTTGCTGTATATATAGTAAGGATGCGAAAGTTTGGCCAAAGGTTATTGCAATATTTTTATTAAGTTTAGCTTTTGAAATATTTAAATTTATTTTTGCTATTGGACCATCAGATGTTTTTGAAATTATTTGTAATGTTTTGGGAGGACTTTTGGGCATTGGAATTTATGTTTTGTTAGGTATGATGTTTAAAAATGAAGAAAAAGTAAAGAGTACAATGGCAATTTTAATGACAGTGGTAATGATATTTGTACCAATAAGCATGTTTTTAATAAGCCTTACAGGATAATAAATAAGAAAAATCTTTATATCTGAAATAAAAGAAAAAGCTTGTTCAAAACGGAGATATAGGATATACTGGATATAAGTTAAAAAATAGGGAATAATAAGCCTATAGCAAAAGTAGGAGAGATAAAATGAACAAAAGTAAAAAGAGAAATATAATCATCGGAAGTTTGTGTGCAGTAGTATTGTTAATGGCAGTTGGTTATGCCG
>UMBG01019597.1_pt1 | contig 27395 bp, 25 predicted proteins | sample 1963931 | NCBI WGS metagenome assembly UMBG01 (sample SAMEA4835938, study PRJEB28245) | human gut metagenome | biome: gut microbiome; material: fecal sample | place: Denmark | collected 2008 | reverse complement strand
TTATTTTTTATTGTCCTATTGACAGGTAGCACACCACACTTATATTGACCAATGGGGGATAAAAATAATTATAAATTTTCTAAAGTATTATTTTTTTATCTTTTATTAAGCTCTTTTCTTTCATATTTTTTATTCCATAATTCTAACAAACCTAAACATGTTCTTTCCTTCTGTATTCTACTCTACTTTAGAAAACATTACTTAATACACAATCCATTTTACTCTCCCTGTATTTTTTTGTCAGTAAGTATGTTTATATTTTAATAGTACCTATAAAAAATCTTTAACTTGAAATACCAATCTTTCTTCCTGTTTTATCAGTTTTTTAGCTATATCCTTTGTCTTTTCGTCTGCCGCCTTATACTCATTAAGATATTTATTGAGAGACTTCACTCCCATATTGCCACCGTCTGTCATAAGCCCCGCAATCGTTGAATCTGATTCGTTCATCATAAGTTTTGTATTTGTCTTTATCCATGACATACTTTTTGCAATAGAGTTTGGCTCTTTTCCATTATCATGAAATTCATCCAGCATTTCCTGTATTTGTGCCTGTAACCCTAAATGGTCATCTCTGCATTTTGTCAATACATCATGCAGCCTGCTGTCATCCACATATTTAAGCACCTCATTTATAGATTCTATTCCCATTTTTATACCTGCATCACATTCACGTAAAAGTTTTATTGTATCGGATTCTATCATTTCTCTGCCCTCACATTTATTATAATTATTTTTTTAATTATTCCCTGGTACAATAAATTTTATTCATAAACATTCAACATCACAATTTTACATGCTCAAATTTCTTCCATATATTGAATAAATAAAAAGAAAGACCGCTATATAAATTCTTACATAACGGCCTTTCTAACACTGTTCTTCTGTATTCAATTTTTTCTCCTTTTCGATAAATGATTGAATTCATTATATTCCAACCTAATCGACTTTTGTTACTTAATGTAACTTTTTTGCTGTATATAACAGCTTAACTTTTTTATTCCCTGCCTCGTAATAAATACTTAGAAAGTTACTACTTTTTGTAAATGGTGATAATACTAAGTTTCAGTATGCTTGGATTCTTCACATTCCTTACATCTTCAAAAAGTATGATTACTATTTTCTCTCAATCTATGTATTATATGTGATTCATATTCCATATATACGTCTTGTATATCTCATGAAATATATCAGCTCAATATCATAAACTTTCAAGTTGTATTAATCATAGATTCTTTTCTTATATGTTTCTTTACACAAATAAGAAAACCTTATGTATTAACTGTGTGGTAAATGTTCAATATGAAATGCCAGCTCATGTAACCTTTAACTTGTTCATCATCTCTATCATTATGATGTTAATTATTCAATATGTTGTAAAGGTCTTTCTTGCGGGGAACTGCTATGCATTACCACTTTCATATTGAGGATTAGATTCTTTTGTTTCCAACGGAATCAACCTCCTTTTAACAACTGTGACACTTTGTATTGTGTTTTATGTTGTTTCCTTTTTGTAATTGTATAGTAACACCCATCTGTGTATTTGTCAACACTTTTTTGAAATATTTTTGATATTTTTTTATTTTTCATCTCGTTGCACACTTTTATTTTTTAATTGTGTTTAAATTGTATTATTTTCAGACTATTTTAAAATTGTAAAATTATGTTCATCACAACATAAATGCCCCTTTCCGTGCATTAAGTGATTTCGTTGCCTCACTTGCCTGCCCGAAAAGGAGCATATTGTTTTTATTCATCAGAGCTGATTACGCAAATAATTTTTTCGTATAATTATTGATTACTCTTCGTCTTTTCTGCGTTTTTTGCCTGTAAGTGCTAAGCCTGCACCAAGTGATGCTATAGCTGCACTTAATGCATACCATAATGAGAAGCCTCTTTCACCTGTTGCAACAGATTCTTCTGTCCTAGACTGTTCATTATCAGATTCATCATTATTATTATCTTCTGTTGTTCCCTGGCTGTTTCCGCCGTTTCCGTTTGAATCACCTGTTCCCGGTGTTGGAGTTGGCGTTGGGTCCGGTGTCGGTGTTGGAGCCGGTGTTGGGTCTGGTGTTGGGCCTGGTGTTGGGCCTGGTGTTGGGTCTGGTGTTGGGCCTGGTGTTGGGTCTGGTGTTGCTGCCTCAAGATTTGCAATCGCTGTGGTGATATCTGCTGCAAGCTTATCTGCATCTGCCTGAGTTGCATTTTCTCTGTCAAGTGCTTTTGCTGCTAAAAGTGCAGCCTTAACCGCTCTGAAATCTTTATAATCAGCTTCCCTGAGTGCTTCCGCACGGCTTATAGCCGCATCAAGCTTTTTGAAATCTACCTGTTCAACTACATTTTCAGCTATATAATTCTTAGACAAATCAGCATATGTTGCAAGTGCATCCCATGCTGTGGCAAATGCTGCACCCGCACCTGACTCTCTTGCAAATACTCCGTTTACCGTAAGAGCTTCACCCTGTGCTTTGCTCAACTGTCTTCTGTCTGTATTTACTGCAAATCCCGGACCATATGACTGATATTCATAGAACTGTGCTGCTTTGTATGAATTATCACCCATGTCTGTATATCCTGTTGTTTTTATATGACTGTCCATAAAGCAGTTTACATATGTAACGCAGGCGTTTGATCTCCATGGTCTTCCAAGTGCCACCTTATTGTCAGCAACAGACGAATTCTTTTTTAATAACCTTGAATTAATAAATACATATCCTGTTGAACGTGTACTTTCCGTACTTGCTGCCGTTACATAACCGTCTCCGTTTGCAACTATATCACAATCATCAAATACAGCCTGTGCACTTCCGAATATCCAGTCTACATTTCCTTCAATATAACAATTTCTGAAATACTGACGGTTGCCGCCATCTGCCTGCAATGTATCCTGCCATCCTGTAAGTCTTACATTGTTAAATATAAGCTTATCTGCTCTTGTAAGCATTGCAACAGCCATTTTTCCCTCGATTGTTTCATTCGGATAATCAAATGTATTGGCAACTGTTATATTTTCAAGACTTACATTATTTGCTGTATTTTCAATAGTAAGAGAAGCACTTCCTGATGTTCCGTATGTCTTTCCGGTATCAGGATTTACCGTTCCTGCTGCAACATTATATTCAAGCACTGTCTTCTCGCTGTCTTCACCAATTATAGTAATATACGGAGTAGTAACAGTTATCTTTTCATGGTAATTACCATTCTTTACAAAAATAACAACATTTTCTTTGTTATCCGCAGGTACTGACGCAACCGCTTCAGCTATTGTAGCATATACAGGTTTTGTCTGTCCGTCATCAGCCTGTGCAGATGCTTTTGCTGCTGCATTGGCATCAACAAGAATGTCATAATCAGTAAGTTTTACAAAATTAAAGTTCTTATATGTCTTAACGCCTGATTCGCTTGTAAATACAACCTTTACTTCATTTCTTCCGTCTGCAAGCGGAATTTCAGCCGATACGCTTTCGTTTGCAGCTGTTTTCTTTGATGTAAGTTCACTGCCGTTTACAGTAATGCTGACATTTCCTGCCTCATTATATGAGAACTTAATATTTGCATTTCCTTCTGTAACAGTATCATTTGACTTTTCGGCAACTTTAATAGCTGCTGCCTTTGAGCCAAACATATACTCACCCGTATGGCCCTTTGTTGCCATAATAGAAACAGGTGATGATGGATTACTCTCATTATCTGCTCCAACAGCCGTAACCTTGTAGAAATAAGGTACTTCGTTTTCTGCCGTAGTATCCGTATATGAAAGACCTGTAGCTGTTCCAATCTGTGTATAGCCATCATTTCTGCTCTCTGAGCGGTAAACCTTATAACTTACGGCTTCTGTAACTGCTTTCCACGTAATTGTGTTTGAAGCATCTCCCGATTTTGCACCAATCGTAGGTGACTGCATAGGAAGAACATATTTAACACTTTGTGATTCTATTGAATTAGTAACAGTTTCTCCGCAGACACCTGTAATTCTGAACTTATACGAACCTGATTTTGAAGGCTTATATGTATATGTTGTATCTGCTGTTGTGTCAAGTTCTGTATATGCACCGTCATTTTCTGAAACTTCAACACGGTATTTACCGTCAATCTGTGCACCCTCACCTGTCCATGATACACTTATAGATGAACGGTCATCTGATACAACAGGCGTTTCAACTCCCGTAACCGTAGGTGCTGTTCCTGCGTCTTTATAGAAATCTTTCTGGTCATACAAAACCTTTCCGCCTGCGTCTTTTGCAACCCAGTTCGTAATTTCCACATCGGCACCGACTATCGCAAGTCCGTACTGTACGGCATCATCTGCGGTAAGAGTCATGTCAGACCACTTAAATTCTTTTGAAGCCTTGTATGTTTCTTTTCCTGTCGCATCTACAAGAAGCGGTTTCTGAAGACTTTCAAATTCTGCCTTGTATCCTTTTGCTGTTCTTGTAAATGTCACATTATATTTATTATTAGTAATAACTTCATACTTAGGCGAACCGTTTCCGGCATTTCCAGTTGATTTCGTCCAATAACCTGAAAGTGCATCTGTTCCAACACTTGAATCATATCCCCTGAAACCGAGTGATGTAAACGCATAACTTCCGCTTGTCTTAAATGCTCCGACAAATACGCCTGCTGTCTTACCTGCCTGTCCTGTTATTGAATAATTTGTCACTTTCAAAGTCATAGACATTGATGTGAGCGAATCATCCTGAGGTAAAACAAGATAACTTGTGTTAAGACCCTCTGTATCCTTTGTTTTGGAAATATAACCCTCTTTTGCACTCTGATTTGCTTTCATAACAGAACCGACACCTGTAACTTTTAGCATATCAGAGCCGACAACAGTTGGTTTGAACGTATTAACATTGTTCTGGTCGTATAATGTATTGCCTTCACTGTCCGTAAGCATAATATCCGATACTGTAATATCAGCACTGTTAATCGCAATACCAAACTGTGCTGCCTTATCGGTTGTAAGATACGCCTCTGATGACTTAAATGTCTTTTCATATACCGTACTGCCGCCTTCTTCTTTATAAGAAGCATAGTATCCGTCGCTTCGTTTTTCTATTGTAACTTCATATGTTGCATTTTCATTTAAAGTATTCTTAGGACCTCCGTTTCCGGCATTTCCATCCTTTGTCGAATCTGACGAATTCACTTTAATCCAATACGGAGAAACCGCATTATTATCACCTGTTCCCCTGAATCCGATTGAATTATACAGATAATCTCCCTTTGTCTGGAATGCTCCGACATACGCACCTGAACTCTTACCATTTTTAAATGAGTTCACTTTCAATTTAAGTGTCATCTTAGACGCACCATCTGATGAAGGGAATAACAAATATGATACATTGCTTCCCTCATTGCCTTTCTTTGAAACCATACTGCTTGATTCCGCCGTCTGGCTTATTGTCATTGATGTACCGTCTTCCTTAACAGTAAGGTCTGCTGTGTCACCATAAGTCTGTAATGTGTACTCTATATTTTCCTTTTTATCTGCTGCTGCATTAATTACAACAGTGCCTGATGCAGGTATTTTATCGGCAGGTATTACAACATTTCCTGTTTCTTTGTCATATGTGTAATCTGACTGTGCAAGTTCTTTGCCTGCTGCCGTTATCTTAATGCTCTCAGGAAGATTATATCCGTCATCACTCACAAGTTTTGCAGTGAAATCCTGACCTGCTGCCGCATAACCTTCACCCTTTGTTGTAATATGTGTAAGCTCGTAATTTACATATGTAAATTCCTTATTTATCTGAATATTAGAAAACTTTGCCGTGCTGAGATTGTTTATTTTATTTGCTGCCTTATTTCCATCAACCGCAAATCCCACATAAATCTCATCTGCCATGTCAATAGTCTTTGAACCGACTGTTATCCATGTATTTCCGTCATCTGATGCATAACCTGTAAATGTATTTCCTATTCTTACAAGCTTAAACCATGTTCCGTTAAATGTTGCACCTGTTTTATAATGCAAGTCTCTTACAAGTGGAATTCCTGCTTTCTGTGCTGCTGCAGGTGTATCTATTGTCTCGGAAATCTTTGTAATCTTTCCGTTGGTCTTCTCACGGCTGGCAAGATATGTTGACCATGTTGTCTCATTGCTTATCTTAACCATAGACATACCGAGTGCGGCTGTCTTAGAGCCAGTGTCAAGAGTTTCCCTGAACATTACACCTGTAAATACATGATTGTCAACAAGTGTTGAAGAATCCATTTTGGCAACGATTTCGCAGTCTCCGTTTGTTTTAATATATGTATACTGGAAATCATCTGTTGCATCGTTCGCATATTTGCTTCCTGATACACTTCCCTCACTTGAACCTAGTTTTCCTGAACCTTTTACCGTAAGAACTCCGTCCGTAAGGCTTGCACTTCCGGCTACTTCCGGGCGTCCGATGTCTTTACTTGTCCATTCTCCGCTTCCGGCAGTACTGTTGACATGAATCTTTTTAACAGATGACTGTGTCTGGTTTCCGTCATTATCATAAGCTCTTACAGTAATGCTATATGTTCCGTCAGTAAGTCCTTTATATTCGCATGTGTAAGGTGCCTCTGTCGATGTTCCGACAAGCTTGTCACCATTATAAAATTCTACTTTTGCAATATTTCCGCCGTTATTTGCCTTAGCTGTAGCAGTTACTTTTACTGTGTCGCCCTCATTATACTGTGTGTTTTCCGCAACATCTGTTTCAACATCAGGGTTTGGTGCAATATAATCCGATTTTTCAACATTTTCAACAAGACCGTTAAAATATTCCTCAACATAAGCATATCCCGTTGACGGATTTATTTTCTTTGAATCTGCTGCATCATTAGGATTTAATCCATGTGCCGTCTCCCATGTATCAGGAATACCATCCATATCAGTATCAAAATCCGCTGCTCTTGAAATTGTCTGTGCCGGATAACCTCCAACTTCATCTTCTGTATTGATATATCTGCCTGTGTCGTTTCGTGTCTCTGCAACAACCCTTGCATCGATTGCGTCACGGTAAGGATATGTTGCACCTGCTTTTGTAAGCACAGATTCATAACAATCCTTTGCGTCAACTACAGTTGCACTTGCAAAACCTTCGGCTGTATATGGCTTATTGGCAACTTCTGTCTTATTTGCCCCCGATGTTGCACCTGACATCTTTTCCCCCTTGGAATTGTCTGCCGTTACGGCTGCATTTCCTTCCATATAATTGCCGTTTACGTAGAAACCGCCCGGTTTTGTTGACTCACCCATATCTATGAGCTGGTTAAATACTACTTCTCTTGTACCTATTCCGGCTTTGAGATAATTATTTATGTAATTGGTATACGCATATCCGCCGCCATAGCATGTATTGTATCCCCAGTTATAAAGCACATTGTTGCTAATCTGCAATGTAGCTGTGCTTCCGCCGTCCTTTGTAGGGTCGCCCATGCAGCCGCCGCCAACTCGCGGATTTCTTGATGTATGGTTAGCCATAAGGTTATTGCTGAATAACACATTATCGCCGCCAAAAATACCGCCGTATCCGTGACGTCCCTTTGAGTGTCCGGAAACAGTAAGACTCTCAGAAATAATACACCACTGAACCGTACCGTCTTTACCTCTGTAAGTTGAAATTGTCTCATCTGTATTCCAACTGAATGAACAGTGGTCAATAATAAATGTTTTATTGTCCCTGCCCCAGAGTGCATCCATAGAATCACCGCCTGTATGTACATTGGCAGCACCCGGTCTGAATCTCATGTATCTTATGATAAGATTTTCCGAATTGCTTATATCCGTGTCATAACCTGACAGTGTAATTCCGTCTCCAGGAGCTGTCTGTCCCGCAAGTGTTATGTTCTTTCTGCCTGCAAATGTAAGCTTCTGTTTAAGTGCAATTGTACCGCCCACATTAAATACAATCATTGTACCGCCGTTATTCTTGGCTGCTTCCTCTATTCCATATCTTAATGAACCCTCTACAGGCTTATCATTTCTTCCGTAATCTTCAAGATTTGTTACGACATAAACGTCATATCCTCGTCCACCTGTTGCATATCTTCCACCGCCTTCTGCTCCCGCAAATGCAAGAAGTTTGTTATTTTCTGCTCCATATGCAAAAATCCCCGTCGGAAGTGACATTCCCGATGTTGCCATAAGAGCCGCCATCATTACCGCTGTTGCTCTTGTAGCTTTGGCTTTTCCTGACTTTGCACGTGATTTTTTCATTTTTCTCCGCTGCTCACGATTTTCAAATTCGTTACCCACTATTTTTACCTCCTTAAAATATTACCCTTGTGAATTGTTGTAAAAAGAGTGTAAAAACTTCCCTTAATTTACAAAATAATCATAATATTTTCACATTTTATTTTAAAGATACAATAGAATTTAATGTAAAAAGTATCCTTATGTAATTCTTTTTTATAAAAGTGCTTTATAAAACCTTGCATTCAGACTGTTAATGGCTTATGATAAAAGAGCATGATACATTTTTTTATCTTAACAAATGTATCTTCACTCACAGAATCATGGAGGTCTGCTTATGGACAACAGTGTAATTATCAACGGATTTATTCATCAGCTTTTTACAAAAAATGAAATCGTCACAGACGCAGAATGTCTTGATATACTGCATACATATTTCAAGCTGCCGCTTTATACGATTGCAGCTTTCGCTCCCGATACCAAAAACAATAACGGCTCTTACCAGCACGACGTAATCTCCTTTATTCCCGGATACGCATCCGGCTGCCGTGATTGTATCGTATGGTTTTACCGCACCGAAAATCACGAACTTCTGCTGATTTTTAATCACAATGAAGATTTTAATATTAAAAACTGTATCACCGGCATACACAATTATTTTTCAAAAAGATACAACTGCCGTACTCTGTGGGGAATAAGCCGCCCATGTGGAAATTTTTCGGAATTTATATTTGCAAAAAAAGAGGCACTTACATGCCTTTTTAATACAATGCAGGAAAAAGATTTATATATTATGCAGTATGACGATTACGTTTCATTCACCGAATCAGATTCATTTAAACATTACTATCCCGATACAGCTGCAAATCTGCTTATAAATGCAGTCAAATACAACAATAATCCTTCTTTGGAATTTGTCATGCACATTCTTTTTGATGAAAATGTAATAATCCGTTCGCTTGACACATCAGAAATGTTAAAACTGCACCACAGCATAACAGCAAGCCTTATGACACTTAATCCGACAAAAAACAATTTTCAGGATATTCTTTTAAAATTCAGTCAGGATATGTCAGAACTGCAACACAATCAAAAACAGTATTTTGCCCTTCTTACAGAGACATGCCGCCAAATAAGCCTTGCACTGAATTCTCACAGAATTTTGCGAAAAAAACTTCCTATTAACGAAGTTAAAATTTACATGTCGGACAATTTCAGCAACCCGAATCTTAATCTCGCATGTACCGCAAGACAGTTTGACGTTTCTGAAGGATACCTCTCATCATGTTTTAAGGAAGCGACAGGCATATGCTTTGCGGACCACCTTGAAAATATCCGCATTAAAAAAGCATGCGAACTTCTCGCCTCTTCCGATAAAACCATTGTCGAAATTGCGGAAAAAACAGGCTACAACAGCGTGTATTCTTTCAGGCGTGCTTTCAAACGCATGATGCACAAAAGTCCTTCGGATTACAGGGGAAAATAATAATTGCTCATATTCAGGTAATAAAGTGCACCTGAGTATGAATTAAACGGCAGGCAAAAAATTTATCTGTTTAATCAAAAATTTTTGTCTGCCACCAATTTTATCTATTAAAGTTATAATTTAAATTTATGTTTTAAGTTATATAATCAAATCCTCTCCCGTTTCATGAGCTGCATTTCCAAGCACTTCCTCTCCAAATACGTTATCATTCATTAATTTTACTATACACACAAAATCTTCATCATCATTTATAACTTTTTTTAATTCATTTCTCAAGGATATTAATTTCGACGGTGTCATATCCCCTCTGAATACAGATTTCTGGTAGTGTGATAAATATTTTTTTGCATATTTTAAATACTTTTTGCACACGCTTTTCTCCTACATCATAAAACAAAAATGCATAGTTGTAATTTTTTTCTCTTTTCACTATAACCCTTCTTTCAACGAAAATGGAATAAATTCTTTTTCTTCCAAAATACTTTTTATAAGCTTATAGCAATCAAGTTTAATTGCTGTTCTATAACTGACCCTTCTTTTAACGACGGATGTAAAAAAACATTTTCAAGCCTTTCCTCAAATGCCTGAATAAATATTTTTCTTCCCTCTTCGTTCAAAATACAATAATTCACGTTTTTCTCAAAATGTTTTTCAACTTGCAATTTACGATTATTAACCAAATCAAATATTGTCCTGAACACTATAACAGGTTTAAACACTTCACTTATATCAAGACTCAGCGAAAATCTTCCGGGAGAAAATATTTAAAATCGGCATAAAATTTCATCCATACTTCGCCCTCATAAGACATTAATTCTTTTACGTCTTTTGCATTGTCAACAGATGGAATAAAATTCTTCTTAATCCAGTCGATTGTTTCTTTTACCTCTTTTTTATCATGTTTATAATAATGGTACAATATTTCATATATATTTAATCCTATTCCTTTTACAATAGGTCTTGCTATACTCATCCTGTCTTCATTATATTTATTTACCTGCTTGACAAGCAGTTTTCCGCTAAGATAATGGTCTCTCGGATAATATGTACCACTATATCCGCCATAATAATTATAAAAATGTATTATAATATTATTTTGTGATAAAAAATCCAATAATTTTGTATTTATGCTCACTTCATTAAAGCAAAATATTTCTTTGGTATTTTCCACCGGAATATATACATTCTTACCGTCTTTTCTAAAACATAACGAGTTATCTTTTCTCGTAAGTTCCCCCATCGACATAATATACCTTGTACTCCCCATATAAACCTCCGTTTCATAGATGTATTTCTCAGTAAATAATTGGCATTATATTTTATTAAATATAACAATATTCATAATATGCACACTTTTTACAAGTTGACTTGTTGATACATTCAGGAATCCTATCTTGATTTAATAATTGTTCTATTTCATCAATATATTTGTCCAGTTCCTTCTCTACTTCATCCGTAAGTTCTATTATTATAATCTTTTTGTCTTTTTTATTTTTTTCAGCAAATTCCAACTTGCCTTTTCTTATAACACCTTTAGTTTTCAACACTTTTAAATAATATAACAACTGCCATTTTGCGGCTTCTGCGTCGGCATCTGACTTTTTAACTTCTGTAAGATACTCTTTTGTAAGCTTATCCAATCTGATATTATCTATGGCTATTTCCGTATTGTTTTTATTTTCTGCCCTTTCTTCATGTATAGCTTTTCCAATTTTCACCTGTTCGCTATTATCTTCCATATTAAGCCTGTTACCATGTAAATAACATTGCCTTTTACAGTGGAAATAATAATTAATTATTGTTCCGTTAATATTCATATCACCCCTCCGTTCACACTTTAATATTTAATTTAATGATTTTATTTTTAATGCCTGTTTATGTTGCTGTGACATTAACAAAATAAATTAAATTATAGTACATCTTATGTTGCTGTTTAAACTGTTGTGGTAGTTGCATGCCCACTCTCAACATCGTTTCAAAACATTTTATGTTATTGTTTAATACATTTGCTGTTCAAAGTTTGCCGCAACTGTCACATTTCAAAATATCCAATATTATTGTTTAACAAACTTGTCAAATGGTTTTACCGACAAACTTGATAAATTTCAAAACATCCTATGCTACTGTTTAACTGCAGTCACAGATTACAGCGGCAGCAGTCTGTCACTATTTCAAAACATCCTATGTTACTGTTTAACAGTATGTAGTGGCACTGCCAACGCCAATTAAACAGCATTTCAAAACTTCCTATGTTACTGTTTAACTATTCAAAGCTCGCAGAAATGCTCCAGCTTCCTGAATTTCAAAACATCCTACGTTACTGTTTAACTGATACCTGAAGTTGCCGGCAACAATCAACAAGAAAATTTCAAAACATCCTATGTTACTGTTTAACTCAAATCGTTATATGAACCACTTGCGGCAACTTTATTTCAAAACATCCTATGTTACTGTTTAACCGGATTCTGCGTTTCCCTTAATACCCGAAACACCATTTCAAAACATCCTATGTTACTGTTTAACATTCAACAGCACCATATTTCAGGTACTGCTGAATTAAATTTCAAAACATCCTATGTTACTGTTTAACTTCCTCAACAGAAGTGAACCTTGATGTTCCCTTTATTTCAAAACATCCTATGTTACTGTTTAACTATACATGAAGTAATATGTATACGTACATGTACAGGGATTTCAAAACATCCTATGTTACTGTTTAACTCTTAGAGAAGTTCGGCCCCAAGGCTGCGGTTAATATTTCAAAACATCCTATGTTACTGTTTAACCAGGATTTTTACACAGTCATAGATAAAAAGGTTAAATTTCAAAACATCCTATGTTACTGTTTAACACAAAGGAGCTTATTATTTTGGCAATGCTTTAAACGCATTTCAAAACATCCTATGTTACTGTTTAACTAACAGTCTGTATAAATACACGATATTTGTCATAATCATTTCAAAACATCCTATGTTACTGTTTAACGTCAACCAATTTGCCATTAACCTTATCAAATTGTGTATTTCAAAACATCCTATGTTACTGTTTAACTTTCGTAAAAAAATCTCGAAAAATCATAAAATATACTATTTCAAAACATCCTATGTTACTGTTTAACTTATATCCATTTTAATCTTTACCTCCATTCTTTAAGATTTCAAAACATCCTATGTTACTGTTTAACCCTCAATTACATCATCAACGAATGACGGAAGCTGATTTCAAAACATCCTATGTTACTGTTTAACCCAACGTATTTAAGCCGTTTTCACAACTTAAATCTTTATATACGCCCATATTACACTATCTTATTCAAAATTACCAGCCAGCCAATCATCTTTTCAAGTGCGTCTTTATATAAACATTAATCTTAGAATTTTACTGTGTTTACTCGATATTCCCAGTAGTAAGCGGTTGGTAATTTTTACGGCATTTATAAAAATAATTCTTCATTATCCTCAATCAGGTCTAAATCAATCATTCCATACTCATCAAGATAATCCTGTCCGTTATCAATATAATATATATCACCTATCTGTTCATAATCGCCACATTTAACCCATTGTAAATTTGGCCGGATCTGATACATAAAAGTATTCATTTTGCTTCTGACATCCTGCAATTTTACTTTTTTCTCGGGATACCTGTTATTAACAAGCTGTGTATCCTCAAGCAATGACCTGTATTCTTCCCAAAGCTCCGCTGCCGTATAATCAAGTCCGGGCTTTTCTATATTAAGATACAAATACATCTTTACACAATTGTCATCAATCAATTTCATGTGTTCTGATACATTTTTCATATCAAGATGTCCTGCGTTCTTTTTAAAAAAATCGTTCAGGTTATTTTCACCATATTTCCCGTACACATATGATAAATCTTCAAAAACCGACTTATAAAAACTGTCAAATTCTTTACTTTCAAGCATTAATCGAATATTATCATCTTCAAGTGTTCTTCCTGTATTTAGACGGGCGTCGTTTATATATATTTTTCCTGCATCATCATAATTGAAAAAATATACTATACAATTTTCTTTTTTACACGATCTGTTAATTCTCCCCATAAACTGCTCTTCACTGTCAAGCCTCGATATATCCTTATAACCTATATCCATATCTATATCAACACCTGCTTCTATAACCTGTGTTGCCACAAGAATCACAGACTCTAATTCCTTAATTTCATTTATAATATCTTTTCTTTCCTGAATATTACTGTTGCCTGTCATTAATCTTACAGTAACCCCTTCGTCTGTGTCATTTTTTATTAACCTATAAAATTCCTGTGCCGTTTTCTTTTTAATAAATTCAACAATTACACGTTTATGCTGATTTTTTAACACATGAACCTTTAACTCTTCTAATGTTATCTTTTTGTTTCCTTGTTTCAACAATGAATAATCCGGTATAACTCTGTTTTTAAAAATAGGATTAGCAAAATATTTTTCCCTATTTTTTATAAGCCTCACACTTGCTTCATTATTATTTATAAGATTATCCAAATTCGGAAGCGTAGCAGACATAATTATTATTTTAATATTAAACAAATCCGCATACGCACTCAAAAATGTTATAATCTCTCCCCACAAAGAATTTTTATATGTCTGAATCTCGTCCAGCACTATCACCGAATTACATATTTGATGAAATCCGAATAAATCTTCTTTTCTGTCACTGAATAACATATTAAAAAGAGTTACATGTGTCGATAAAACTATCGGATAATTAAAAAACTGTCTGTCCAAAAGTATTCTCTGATAATCCTTATCAATTAATTTTTCTTCATTGAAATTATCCGATTTATTTTTATACGGGGTAATTGAATTAACAACTGCTACTTGTGACATTATTCTGTTGTTATTTCCAAATAATTTTTCAATACAAGCTATATTCTGCTCAACCAATGTATTATATGGATATATGTAAAATATTTTATTTATATCCGCACACTGTTTCACAAGATTAAAACTAAGATTCATTGATGTATTGCTCTTACCGCTTCCCGTCGGTGCTTCCAGATAAAAAATATTCTTATCTATATTATCCGACAATTCATTTTCGGCATCCAGATACATTTCAGTTCTTAAATTATTAATATTTTTTGTCTTTTTTAATTGTTCTGATGACATCGGATATATATTATATTTATAATTTTCTATACTTTTTTGAACTTTTCCGTTCGTGTATTCTTTATAAATGCAATCTATACTTTCAATCTCTCCAAATTCCGTTATCTTAACACCATTCATAAACTCTGATGTTGCATAATAATCACTTGCTACCAGTAATGAATACAGAAATCTTGTCCAGCCATACAGATACACGCTCTTTTTATTTTCATCTTTGGAAATTCTTTTATACATTTTACTTTTATCCGAAGAACTGTATTGTTTTGTCAGTTTAACAACATCATTCATTTTAAAATTTTCATTATATAATTTATTTTTCTCAATGTTTTTATCAACATTTTCTGACCTAATCCCTTGTTTCCATAACTTATACCATTCATATGCACGGTATCCGATATTATCGGAATAATCCGGTTTAAAACTAATCATATAATTCTGAAAATCAATTACATTTCCGTGATGTCGCGATATAATAAATGAATATATGTAAGCAAAATCTTTTAATACCAACATTTCTTCTTTGCTGATATTTTCCTTGTCTTCCTCTGATGCAATTTTTTCTATAAAATAATCAAGATAAAATATTGATGAAATAATAGAATGATTACTCTTTATATTTCCGTATTCATCTGCCTCAATTTTAAAGTAAAGTTTATTACGCATCTTATCTTTCTGAAACCGCGGATTTATCTTTCCCATATCGTGCAGCGTAGGAATATTAACACTCATATATTCAAATAATTCCAGTGCTTTTTCGCTAAAATTCAGTAAATATTCATTTTCAAATATTTTTATTATTTTATCAAACTTCTTGTCCTCGGCAAGCATAATAAAATATTTCTGACAAAGTTTCGTATGCTCTGTTAATGTTTCTGTTCTTGATATTTCTTCCGATGTTTCTTGTATTATATGTGCATAATATTTGTCTGAATAATTTATAAATTCATCAACAGACAACATTATTTTTCCCCAATTCATCCCCTGCTCCTTATTTTATATTTGAAAATTTATTTTATTTTAAAAAAATTGTAATATGTCATTTTCACATTTATACAATTCACCGTTTTTAACAATAACAGGTACATTTGTATAGCAAAAATCATCATACTCATAAAGATTAGTATATGCATTAAGTGCGACCGGAAGTTTTTCACAATATCTGACTATTCCCGTATCGTCATCTTCATCTAATTCCGCCATTTCACCCGTATTTTTTAAAAACAGACTTGAGATCACGATTTCCTTATCTGTTATATTTCTTAAAGCTAATCTTTTTACATCTTTAATATCTGCCGGATGATCATTTTTTCCAAGATACGGAAAATATACACAATTTCTGCTTTGAAGAAGCTCCGTTATGTGCTCTGCCTCATTGCAGTCAAGCAATATATATATATCCCACACAGGCTTTTCAAGCCATTGTTCTTTTACAATAAGATTGCCATCTTTATTTGCATAACCCACGGAATTATTAAATGTATGAATTTTTTTGGGAATATATCCATTTTCATTCTTAGGTACTACAGCTATCTTAATTTGTTTTAATTTTTCATAAAATTCCGGATAATCTTCACTAAGTATTTTGCTTTTTTTCACAGTCTCATACTTTGAGCCATATCCTTTATATCCAGCTATTGCCCCCAACATTCCAAGCAATGCAACCTTATGTATATGTCCGTAAGTAAAATAACAATACTCATTAACATCGGGTTTTTTAAAAAAAGCATTCTGTCCGGCAAGTGTAAATTTTAAAGTTTCCATATATTACACCTCTTTTTGCGTAACTATATTATACCTTTTCTCGTTATTGATTCCTGAAATCAATTCAGTTGTATATGGATTGTAATATATCTCAACGTCTTTTATCCTATCTGCAACTTCATTAAGAATCTCTGACAACTTACTTATATTAATTATATTAAGTTCTTCACCTTTTTCAAATGTTATATACTCTGTAAAATTAGGAAGATATAACTTTGCATCGGTCTCAACAAAAATTGCAAATTCATTTTCACACCCTTCTTTTGAATTAGTTGCAAATGCTGTTGCCGATACAATCGCTGTTCGCTTAAAATTCTCATAATCTTCTTGTGTATACTCGGAATTTTTTATTCCAAGTTCCTGCATTTCTTTATATGCAAGCGGATTAATTACAAACGGATAAAAATAATGTGCCTCATCACAAACTATCTTAGTTCCCAATGTGGTATTTCTTGCCTCTTCACTCTTACCGTTATCCCCCTCTTTTTTCTTTCCATCTCTGAACGGTGATAATATATTCTGCTCTTCTATGCTTGCATCACTATATTTGTTAAATCCCTGTCCAAACTGAACAGCTCCCGTAATTGAAAAATTATTCTTCGCTTCCGCAAATGTCGCACCGAAATTTTTAACATCCACCGCTGACATCAAATTGCCAAGCACCTCTTTTGAATCCTTGCAATCCTTTAAATCATCAACTTCAAATAATTCTTCATAACGTTCTTTTAACGTCTTAGGAATCAATGCCCCATCAGAAAATCTCATGCTCTTAATGTACAAGACTTTCTTTCCTTCATCATTCCACATCTTTTTCATCGGATATTTTAATGCCTTATCGCTTCCGTATATATCTCCGTTTTCAACTGTCTTTGGATTTCCCGAAAAATCTGCATTCCAATTTGCCATTATTGACGAAATTCCCAATACACCATAAACTCTTTTATCCATAATCAATTTTCCTCCTTGTCAGATTCATATACCAGATTATCGCTTATATATCCGGCAATAACCATTGTCGTGTCTATCTTTTTGTAATATTCATAATTTGAAACCAATGTATACAATTTATTGCTTCTCTTGTCACTGACTTTATAGTTATAATTATATTTTTTAAAATAATGCTCAAGCTTCTTTGCCAACTGTTTACTGTCAGTACAACTCAAGAAAGGATTTGCAAGCGAATGTGCCTTGTCTTTTATCTTGCTAAGTGATACAAAATATCTTATAAGTTGTCCCGCCGCATATAAATATTCATCATCGCTTTCACATACCTGATAATCGTTACTGTTGATTTTTGTTTTAATACTTGAACGAATCTCACTATATTTATTCTTCATATCTTCTCCTCCAAAATATTCTTCAAAAGAAGCCAGCATATTAAACTGTAATACTGCTTTCCCCATATACCCCGCATTTATTGAGTTTTTAATTATATCAATACCGACATTTTTTATAACATTCTGAGCACCGTTTTTCTGCCCCTTATAAATCCATGCAAATATTATATCTCTTGACATAATTATATTTCTTTTAATACACGGATTATCAACCATAATATCTTCCACATCATTAAAAAGATTTCTTTTTAAACATTTAAAAAATAATACGTCATCCAAAACCGTAAATATTTTATTTTTATCCGTATAAGTATCATAGTAATTTTCATATACATTATTACTTTGAGTTGAATTCTTGTTTGGCGTCCAGTTTAATATTTTCTTTAAAACAAAATTTTTCTGAAGATTATATCTGTAATCAACTATTGTGTCCTGATATTTAATCAATACAGATTTTCCCTTTTGAATCTGCAAAAAATATCCCGAAAAATCCCCCTTTTCAAATTCACCGTTCGGGTATGCCGTAATTTCCCTGCTTTCATTCTCAAAGAAAACATTCGTAAGTCCGGCATTTGCCTTGTTTGCCAAAAAATCGAAAAACTTTCTCTGCAATAATACCTGTTTTACATCTATCAGATTAGGCACAGGTAATTTTCTTGTTTTATGCTCAAGATACGGTTTCTTTGAATTAAGTCCCAAATTATCATTAGGCAGTCCGTACATATTATTATTAATTTCTATGTTATAATCATTTTTATTATAAATCTTAGTCATAACATATCTTTTTTCTTCTCTAATATATGTATCCCTGTCATCTTCAAAAAATATTTTAAGATACTTCTTTTTTTGTAAATTCAATTCCGTTTTATCAAGCTGAAATATATTCTCTTTTATCCATTTTCTATTGCTTTCCAACTGTTGTGTATCAACATCACCTATCTGCTGATAAATAAAATCATACATAACACGGTCAGCATTTTTATACTTTTCTCTTGGATTAATAAGCACGTCAAAATACCTGTCTATTGCCTGAACATCTAATTTACCGTTATCGAAGCTTTCGTATTTCACCCAAAACGACATATAATTATTAGAATGTACTATCTTTTTAGAGTCCTGCGGTTTATCCATGCTTATAAGCCGGCTATGATAATCATAAAAACATATATCTCTATATAAGAAATCTGATTCGTTAATTCCTTCCAGCGTCTTTTTTTTCTTATCTTCTTTTATAGAACATGACATCAATGAGCCGTCTTTTTTTACAATTATATAATCACCTTCAGCAGGTCTGTATTCATCTAATATTATATCTCTTCCTGCCTTGGCTTCTTTTTCCATCTGTTCTTTAAATATTTCTATACATTCCTGTAACACTACATTCACCTCACCAATTTTATTTAAGTGCATTTACGTTAATTACATTGGTACATAATTGCAAAATCCAAATCCTCTCGAATTGGAAGTTGCCAGTCCACTTCCCAATGCAAAATATGCCAACTCTTGTGCTGTACTGTTGTCAGCGATTTTAATACTAATCTTGTCGCCTAAAAGTTTAATCTTTCCTTTATACAGATTAGCTATCGGTTTCTTGTTAATAAATTTTATATGGGTATAAAGTTCAAAGTTCTCGTCCAGCTTCTGATTAGTAAACTCATTATATTTCTTTATGAGATTCTCTTTTAAAAGCCTTTCGTATTCATCTAACGATATTTTGTTTTTCCAATACCCCTCATCGCTTTTCATTATTACCGGTGTCAAAGCGTATAATTCCGCTATCATTTTTTTATGAATTATTCTGTTTTCAACAGTAAGCCCCTTTAACTTATCGGTATAATGATTTCTTAATACTTTTGAAAAATATGATGCAAGTTCAGGATTAACTGTTCTGATAATAATTGTATATATATTATCCTTTTTATACACACCTTCTTTTTCCAGCGGATGCATTCCATTGTAAACGTATAATTTAAAACAATTACATTCGTGGAATCTGCCCCACTTCTCATCTTTAGCAAGAGCCGAATCAATAAATGCCGCCTCTGACGAAAGCATATCCTGATATGTTATATCTTTTAATACATATAACTTCAATCTCATTTCATATACATGTATTTTCATACTCTGCTGCCTCCTTTCTTTAATCATTCAAATAAATTTATTTTCAAACTTATTATATTTGTATAATACATCTCAGATATATTCATGTCAACAGCATTTTTAATATTTATCTTACTTTTTTCATTGAATTTCTTTATACTTTTTTGTATGATATATAGGATATTAAACAATAATATATTGATATATTGAAATAACTTTTTATATTTGAAAAGTTTTTATTTAACCTCAACATGTGATGTATTTTATAAACTGCTTACGTCCATTGAAAAACAAGGGCTTGCCCTAACAAAAAAGAGCCAACTAACCATTCAGGTTATGTTGGTTCTTAATAATTATTTTTTCTATACTCATCAAATGCTTTTTCTAATTTTCGATAATCACAATGATACTTTAATACTTTACTTTTTGTAATTTGTTTATCATATATCTTTGTGACTTTTTTTCCAATTTCTTCTGATATTTCTTTCAAAAAATTATATTCTTTAGTCATCAAAAATGTTCTTTGGCTATCACTTTTTGACATTTTATTATTTATGTCAAACTTCACTTTTTTATATACACTTTCATCTACAGGAAACATCTTACGCAAATCCAAAACAGATAATATTCTTTGTCTATTTTCTTCAATATATCCTGATTTTTTATTTTCACAATAATATCATATGGTTTTACTGGATTTTCTGTAATATCAATTACCTCATAGATTCTATACCAGCTTGCAGTAACATCCGCCCAATTTTTATGTTTATCCTTACCAGAGGTCAATTGTATTACATATTCCATACCATCATTATTGAATAATATTCCTTAATGCGGCTTTAATTTATAATTAGAATCATTCTTATCAAAATAAATTTCAGGCTCTATTCCATGTAAATATTCCAAATATTTAATATCTATGTATACAAATTGAACTTTATCAAATTTCATATATCTCTACTCATCTTTCATTTTTAATTAGAATGTAAAAAATAATTAATACTAAAAAAAGGGAAGCTATCACTTCCCTTTATCGTTCCACACTTCAACGTCTTTGGCAGTGGCACGCCAAATTCAATTGCTATTGCATCAAATACAATAATTTTTTGTATAATTATAATATTAAAGTTTTATTAAAATATCAATAAACTTTTCAATAAATCATCACACTATTTATATATAACCAACCTTATTAATTTTATACACATTCTATATAATCATCCAGTTTTCACGCCAAACCTTCCAAGTGCCTTCTTTCCAATAAAAGTCAACAGCCTGTCCGCAAGAAATCCTATAATTCCTAACGTAAATATTCCAACAAATATCCAGTCTGTTTTATAATACAGCCTTGATGTGTATATAAGGTATCCCAGACCTTTTGATGCTGCAAGCATCTCTGTTGCCACTATACATATAATAGCTCCGCTTAATCCTAACCGTATCCCGGTAAATATACTGGGAATTGCTGACGGAAAGACTGTTGTAAAAAATACTCTTATTCTTCCGACCCCATTGTTTTTGCCGCTTCCACAAGCGATTTATCAACCATTCTGACGCCTGCAATCGTATTAATTGTTACAGGAAAAATCACGGTATAAATAATCAATGCAACTTTCGATTCTTCACCTACGCCAAACCACATAAGAAATAATGTGATAAATCCTATTGCCGGTACAAATCTGAAAAAATTCAGAACCAGTTCAATTAAATTACCGAATATTTTAAAATGCCCTATGCATAATCCAAGCGGTACAGCAATAATAACACCTATACTCCATCCATTTAACATTCTTGACATGTCAAAGCATTCTTACCTTCATAATATGGTTGCAATTCACCAAACAAGAATAAACTATACTCTGTAGGCGTAATACCATACTTATTATAGAATGCTGAATAGTAGTCTCGATATTCACCTTTCACGTCTTCATCAAAATTTTCCATCATATAGTACATTCGTAAAAACTCTGATGTGACATTCCTTTGATAGTTCAAATGATAATTCGAATATATAAAATGCTCTACGTTAAAATTTTTTTATTCTTTTCAGCAACAATATCAACAACAAGTAATTGTAACTTTATTTTCTCTTGATAATCATCATGAGTAATATCATATTCGTCACAATCTATCGTTTCCATATTTCCATATATCAGTATCTTCTTTAATAAGATAAATAACCTTTGTAACGATACAATATACTTATCCTTATGAAGAGTCTTCATTTCTAACATTTCTTCTGCTGAAGATGGTTTAATTCCACCAAATTTCCTCTTCAATGCAATGTCAAATGGTAGCTTGATCTCCATCCCACCTACACGTACTGGGTTACATGTCACATCTCTAACCTGAATTAATTCGCTAATTAAAGAGATTGCCTTATGGACATTTAACTTGTTTATTTCTTCTACTAAATTTAGCTTTTCTTCACCAAATAACTCATTGTATCCAAGTATCGTCTGAGCACTTTTGATATCTCCTACCAAATACCTATTTTAATGTTAATCTAAAGAAAAACGCTCATATAACAAATCATTAAAAAATGGAATGATTAGAGTAAATATTGCAATGATAATTGAATTTATCCATAGATTTTGAATAAATGAGTGTGGTACAAATACCTTTGCAATAATCGTGGCAGCCAATGCCTCTACACAATCAATCGCTCTTCTACTAATTCTTTTCTTCCATTCCCCATCATTATCCTTTCGCTTATACAGCCAAAAACATATGACTCCTAATAAAGCGTGTATTACCACAAAAACTACTGAAGAAAGGGCTGATGTCACATACATAATTGCTCCTGAGGCACCATCAAAACTTTCAATATACCCCCATTTTCTTCATTTTGAGTAATAACAATCTTTATCGTGAACCAATAAAACAACAGCAACATTAGAAATGCTGCTACGCCTGATCCATTTTCAGAGACAAAATACATTATACCTGAATAGATAAATGCAAAGCCGCATGCCATTCCATGTGCTATCAAATATTTCTTTCCGAATGCAATTTCATCAAAATATTTATCTCTACATTCTTTTTGAACCATTCTAATAGCGACAGTGACAAAAAATATAAACAGTAAAAACAAAATAGGCATAGCCACTTGTTTTAAATATTCGATAATATTATTAATCAACACTTCCATCATCTATCTCCTAAACAATCTTTAATATTTTGATTTCTTCTCCAAATGGCTTCCAATAAAGTGAACATGTCATGTCAGCAAACATAATTCGATAATTGTACTATCATGTTTTGGCTAGAACAAATACAACTGATACTGCAATTTCATATATCCAGGTAGAAGTAGATCATCTCTTAACAAATCTTTATAAGAATTAATCTCTTCCTTAAAGAACACATACAACATATTAAGGTATATTTCATAAGTATTACTTGTCCTTCACATATTCCTTAATTTTTAAATAAGTAGCCTTTTCTTATGGTGTATAATCACTCTCTTCATCCGCCTCCATTGTAGCCTCAATCTTAGGTGTATCTTTTTTGAGGGATAATTTGACAACTGTCTCCACATGCACTGAAAGTTTCTTTTTATACTAGATAGCGAAACCATCACTTTTTGCGAAGAGCTTTATCCTCCACATAAGAGGAATATTGTTTACCCCATCATTTAAAATTCATTGTCGGTATACTTATTTTTCAGCTTGTAAAATATAATTATTACGCTGGTATAATATTGCATCGTATAATCATACCATATTCCCTTGCTATAATCACTCTTTTGATCCGCACGATCATTGCGAATATTATAACCATTACATTACCTAATATACATTTCAATATCTGCAACATCTAAATCCCAAAAATGATATGGCCACTTATTTAAATCACTTGTAAACTGGTTAAATAATTTCACAGAAACTTTATACTCATCTTTTAAATATACGATTTCTTTCAAATGTTGTTGTGATACTCCTACTAGTTTTACATTATTATCGCAATTTAATAAGTAAAGATTTTGGAATTGCTCGGCAAAATATTTGCTTTCAAAAAGTAAGATTCCCTCTTTAAGAAACAAATTTTGCTCTATAGAATTTTTCCCATTCAAATTCATAAACATCCAAAAAGATCGCCTATAGTTTTATAGTCTGGAACCAAGTATTTACCATTTTCACCATTAATAAACTTATAAAGTTCATTATATTTTATAAGTCTGATTCCATTATAACTAGATACTTTTTTTGCTCCATCTTGAAACTCACTTTCTGCCGAAATAAAAATTCCATTTATGTTCCCTATATGCTCTAATTTATAAGAAAAATTTCTTAATTCACCAACATTTATTGGATTTTTCCAGTTTTTACACTCAATTGCCACCTTGTAGTTCACTCCAAAATGCTCGTATGAATATAGTATGTCTATCTCATGACTTGCACCATCAGCTCCTATTATTGGAACATGTTTCTCAACTTTAGCTTTTATTCGCTCATTATTAGCAATTTGAATATAAATTTTTTCAACAATAGACTCAAACTTGTCTCCTTTCTCTTTTGATACATTATTCATTATTGTCTCCTCTCAAATAAAATTTTTTAAAACTTTTTTGTGGAATTTGATAATATAAGATAGGATTTTCCTGTAATTGTTCAAATTCAGGAAAAGCTATACTAAAATCTGGAAACATCCCTTTTTCTTGAAGAGAAACTAATACTTTGAGATGGTTTTGAGAAATACCAAAAACCTTAGCACTCTTTTTTATTTTACTGCAATAATTAATAGCCTGCTTCTTTGATAAAAACAATAAAATACTATCATTAACCATCTCGTAATTTCCTGTATTCTTATCACTATCTTGTTCTGTTTCCATAATGACCCAAAATGGATCCCCTATTATCTCTTCATCTGGCAACATTACTTTTAAAGCACTTAAAACAGATTTTCTTACTTCATCTAATAAATCAAATTTCTTTAAATCAATATTTGTCAATTCAGCCACTTTCTTTGCTCCACTAGATACTATATCATCATAGTAAATAATACCTTTTGCAAAAAAATGTAAATCTTTCAAAACATTTGCAAATTCCCACATATCATTCTCTGTTACTTTTGTACCTTCTATTACTTTAATCACTGTCCGCTCTAAATTATTCATCTGAATAAATTCAAAGTAAATATCAACTGTATGTTCTTTTAATTTTCCAGAGATTGTCACATTCTCTACAATCCTAGGTCTAAAAAAACCTTCGTTTTTAAAATGACTTTTATACATTGAAATTACATTAGCTTTTAATCCTGGATTTTTTCTTAATTTGAATATATATATCCCTCCTTAATCTTGTAGCACTCTTCATAATGTACCAAATCGCTTATTCTTAAAAGTATACTTTCGCCCAAATGTATATTTCCTATTCCCCATAGCCTATCCCATGAGGTAAACCTCCACTTATATCATCACTCTGCGGAAACAGAAACACACATCCATTTTTCTTCCAAAACCGCAGAAACCTTTGATTTATTGGGTTTTTCTTGACAGAAGGCACACACACTCAAGTGTTGATAACTTTTCCAAGGAAGCTATATGCTCATCCGATTTTTCCTTGTCCAAAGAAATCCCCTTGATTTGTGCTACTTCCTTGCCTTCTTTAATAATCGGTACCGGAAACTTAAACTTAATATTCTGAATCCAATTTTCATCTTCCCGTCTTTCTTGGATTATATCAATGCGTTCAATAAATGCCTGCATGAACTGCTTCTTTTCTGCATCCGTACATTCCGAATACACTTCATTAAAAGCACCTAAAAATCTGTATATGCTATCTGCATCAATCTGATTTTTCTTAAGCTCATAAATCTGAGACTTCAGTTCTGCCATTGTTTCTTCCACTTCATCTATTTTATCATATTGAGTATCCAATCGTCTCTGTAAATCTGATATTTTTTATCGTAATGGATATCTTTAACATCCAGATTACCCATCTGCTGTTCAAGGCGGATTTTTATTGTCTCCGCCTGATGAAGACTTTCATTCAGCACAGATAACTGCTTTTCCATGTCCGTTGTATCAACAGTTGCTCCAATTTTATCCTGAATGGCATCCTTAAATTTTCCATCTTTTGTCATTGCTGTAATCAGTTTTGCAAGCATATCATCAATCTGTGGCTGCTCAATGTTGCGTCGGAAAGTACACTTGTGCCCGGTAGCATTCACGGTATTCTTGCAAAATAGTAATATCTGGTCTTGTTATCTTTTCGCCCTGCTTTGGCAATATTTCCATACATTCCTTTTCCACAGCAAGGACATTTTAATATTACGGACAAAATATGTGCATGTTCCGGAGCATGAATTTTTTCACGCCTGTAATTATTTTTTGAACGCTTTTTCTGTGCAAGTTCCCAATCTTCCTCGGCAATAATTACTTCATGAACTCCCTCATAAACAGGGAAATCTGATTGCTCCACTACATGAGTTTCATTACGGGTTCCTGTTTTCTTCTCTGTACGTCTACACCCATATGCTATCTTTCCCATAATACCGGATTATCAATTATCTTCTTGATAAAACTGGACGAGAAACCCGGTATTGTTCCATTCTGACGCAGCTTCTTTGTATATCCATGATTGTTCAGATAATTTGCCACGCCATTGATTCCATCATTGGTATGAATATACCTGTCAAAAATCATTTGAATAATTTCCATATCCTGGAATTCTGCATATTTCCTAATCTTGTCCTTCTGTGCATCCAGACTGTAACCATCAACCTGAATTGCTATTGATATACGAGTATATATGTAGCATTTTGTTTTCCTTTCCAATACATTCACTCCCATCTATTGTGGTAAAATCAACGTCGGATTTTTTAACAGTGTGGAAATCACAGGGGCATATTTAGATACTCCATAGTCTTCAACAATACTGGTTATTCTAGCTCCTGCATCCTTTGATGAAGCCCCGCATAAGAAAACCCTTTCATCAGCAGTTCCATAATCCAACACGATAAAACGATCATGGAATATACCACCTGTCTTTTTCATTGATATTTTTACGGATGGATACTCTTTGCAAAAATCTGTAAATTCTATATTGTGAAGTTTATTATTCCCAACATTATCGCTGAATAAAGTAATATTTACTCCTGCAGGAGAATTTTTAAGATGTACCAGCGTTCTTAATCCAATATAATTGTCAACGACATATATTGACGACTTTGCCTGCTTATAAATGGACTCATATACCTCATCTGCACTACTGAATTTTGCATTAAACATGAGCCATTTTTCATCATCATCTGAAACAAAGCTGTTCATCATATCAGCCAACTCAGATTTTGTCACAACATTCTTCAAGCTTTCTGCAACATCTGAAATCTGCTTTTCAAGAGATATCATATCTGAGTTGATTTTGTTAATTTCTATTCTGTTGTTAGCAGTTTCCATGCTTA
>UMBG01028096.1_pt1 | contig 28245 bp, 18 predicted proteins | sample 1963931 | NCBI WGS metagenome assembly UMBG01 (sample SAMEA4835938, study PRJEB28245) | human gut metagenome | biome: gut microbiome; material: fecal sample | place: Denmark | collected 2008 | reverse complement strand
TTCTGTATGATAGCTTATCTGCCAAAGGCGACTGTTCAAGCCGCAATAGGCGGAATACCACTTTCTATGGGATTAAATTGCGGTGAAACAGTTTTAACCGTTGCGGTTTTGTCAATAATAATAACCGCACCGTTGGGAGCATTTTTGATAGACTTAACATATAAGAAACTATTGACAAAAAACGCTTTACAAAAGCAAATAAAATGATATAATTGTATTATATTTTATTTTAAGGTGGTTTAGTTTATGAATGTAACATTAAAACGTGACGGATTAACTTTGAGAGGCGAACTTTTAAAGCCGGACGTTGAAAAATGTCCGATACTTATTATATTTCACGGATTTATGGCGAATATAGGCAAAGATGATAAATCGATGTTTTATCAGATTGCACACGAATGTCTGAATAACGGTATCGCAACAATACGGTTTGATTTTGACGGTCACGGCGACAGTGACGGTGAATTTTGTGATATGAATGTATTAAGCGAAATACTTGATGCCGCTAAAATAATTGATTATGTCAGAGGACTTGATTTTGTTACCGAAATAAATATACTCGGTCATTCTCAAGGTGCTTTGGTTGGCGGTATGATGGCGGGATATTATCGTGAATGTATCAGTAAACTTATAATGCTTGCTCCTGCCGCAACAATTAAAGACGATTCTTTAATCGGCTCGTGTTTCGGTACTCCGTATGATATGATAAACGTACCGGATAAATTTCCTGTAAAAGATAATGAGGGTAATCATTATGAAGTCGGCGGTATGTATTTCAGAGTTGCAAGAACATTGCCGATTTATGAAACTACATCAATGTTCTGTGGTAAAACACTGATCATACATGGTACTGCCGATGACGCAGTTGGAGTTATCGGTTCTCGCAGATATAAAGAATGTATGCCGCATAATACCGAACTTGTATTAATTGAAGGTGAAGGACACGGTTTGGATAATTCATTGGATGATATAAAGAAACGTGTTATCGAGTTTTTGAAGAAATAATTATAATCAGAGTTGAAATATACTCTGATTTTGTTTTGTTTATAAAATAAATGTGATATAATATAGTTGAGGTGAAAAAGATGGATTATAATGAATTAGAACCTAAGATAGTATTTCAATATTTCAAGGAAGTATCGAATATTCCGCATGGTTCTGGAAATACAGAAGAAATATCAAAATATTTAATGAATTTTGCAAAGGAACATAATCTTAAAGCAATTTATGATTCCGGCAGAAATATTATAATTTTTAAAGACGGTACAAAAGGGTTTGAAAACAGTGGGCCTATTATTTTACAAGGTCATATGGATATGGTGTGTGACAAAGTACCGGATTGCACTATTGATATGTCTAAAGAGGGCTTGACATTGTGTACCGACGGTGAATATTTATGGGCTGACGGTACAACGCTTGGCGGTGACGACGGAATTGCGGTTGCTTATATACTTGCAATTCTTGCTTCAGACGATATACCTCATCCGCCTATTGAGGCAGTTATAACAAGAGATGAGGAAATAGGTCTTTTAGGTGCGGCTGAGCTTGAGACGTCATATCTGAAAGGTAAGCGTTTAATTAATATTGACAGTGAAGATGAAGGCATTTTTACCGCCGGTTGTGCCGGTGCGATGATTTATACTGCCAATATTCCGATAGAATTTGAAAGCAGTGACAACAACACTTTGCGTATAGAAATAAGCGGTTTAAACGGAGGACACAGCGGTATTGATATTGGCAAGCAACGTGAAAATGCAATCAAATTATTAGGGAAAATACTTTATGAGTTATCACAAGATTGTAAATTTTCTGTTTGCGATATAAATGGGGGAGTTAGAGAAAACGTCATACCTAAGCAAGCATATGCCGTAATCTGTATAGAGGATACATCGAAATTAAAAGACATAATCGAAAACATAAAATCAGAATTAATCAATACGGAAAAAGACTTAAAAATAACGTTTTCAGAAACTGAAAGCAACAAAAAACTTTCAAAACAAAGTACCGATAAAATAATAACATTTCTTACAAATACAAAATCTACCGCATTAAAGTTTAACAATAAAAATGAAGTGCTTACATCTCTGAACTTAGGTGTTGTTTCGTTAGCGGATAATACATTTCAAGCAAGTTTTATGATTAGGTCCAATTTGAAGAATGAAAAAGAACAACAATCGGACATTTTAGATGAATTAGTGTTATCACTTGGCGGTTCATTTGAACATTCCGCAAGCTATCCTGCATGGGAATATGCTGAAAATTCAAAATTAAGAGAAACTATGACTGCTGTATTTGAACGTTTATATGACAGAACGCCTAAAATCGAAACTATCCACGCAGGGTTGGAGTGCGGTATTATTGCCGATAAAATTAATAATCTCGATGCAGTATCAATAGGACCTAATATTTTAGAAATTCATACTCCGAACGAGAAACTTGATATAGCTTCTACCAAACGCACATGGAAATTTTTAATTGAAATTTTAAAAGAATTAAAATAGCTTTTAACAGACAGAAATTCAAAATGAATTTCTGTCTGTTTTTGATTAAGCAAAAATAAGTACAAAAAACATATCTGTGCATAAGAATAATTATTTGGGAATTAAAATACAGGCACAATATCCGGGGATAGGCTGATAGCAATAAATAGTAAGATGTTTGTCAATTTCGGGGCTGTAATCGGTCAGAGTATGCTTGTTGCCGTTGAGGGCAACATCGGCATATGTAACCAACCACTTTTTATCACCGTTTTCAAAAACTTCATAAAATGAGCGGTTAATCATCTCACTGATGGGTATGCCTTCTACATCTGCCATCATTTCGTTGCAATATCTGAATACAAAATCAACACCGTGACCTTTTTCATCAAAAACCAATTCAATAACACAGAAAGCAAGCGGCATTTTATCCAAAAGGGTACATTTTTCCAAAAGACCTAAAGGCCCGGCTTGGTAACAATAAAATATGACGGTAATTATATCGGCGGTCTTTTTGGCGAAGAAAACGGAAAAAATGATGATTTTGGAAATTGTTATTACAACGGAACAATAAACAGCGAGATTGGTGATTTCGAACATCTGAGTGACAATTCAGAACATTATACAGTAAGAAATTTTGCCAAAACAAGCGAAGAAATAGTATCGGAAGATGTTCTTATGAATCTTAATTTGTATGCAAGAGAAAATACGCCTAACGATACATAGCTACTTTATTGGAAGTCAGAGAACGGCAGCCCGGTATTAACTGAGGAAGAACCGGTTTTCCCATATACAATCACAAATAATCAACCAAATTATATCACGGTTGCAGCGAACGCAATGGCAGATACAAGCGTAGAGATTAAAACGGATAAAATCCCAGTTTATTTGAAACTTACCTAAATAACTGTAAATGATAATGAGATTAAAGCAAATTCAGACGGCAAGTATATATTTACTATGCCCGAAAATGATGTTACGGTGGATGCTGATTTTGAGTTTATGCTTGAAAAAGATTCTTATGATAACTATATTGTTTCAACAGATGAGGAACTTTTGATTTTATCAAAGGCAGTAAATGACGGGTATGAGGCAGGAAACGTCGTTCTCACAGCAGATGTTACAGCCTCAACGGAAAACGGTTTTGAACCGATAGGTACAAATGACAATCCGTATAAAGGTAATTTTAACGGTAAAGGTCACACTGTAACGCTCAACATCACAAGCGGCACGAAATATAACAGTACTGTGGCAACGGGCTTGTTTGGAATTACATCAGATGCATACATAGGAAACCTTGTAATTAAAGGAAGTGTAGACGGCGGAGATGATACATCTTCATATACCGGCGCACTTGTCGGCATAATGAAATCTAAGCGTGACTTGTATAATGTATACAGTGAAGTATCGGTAAGCGGCAGTGGTTTTGTCGGCGGTTTTATCGGATACGCTCAGAGTGGTGTTACTTTTCGCAACGCAGTAAATAACGGTGCTGTTGTACAGAAAAATACTGCTGATGATAAAAAATCGGTCGGTACATTTGTAGGTATCGGTAATTATAATTATGATACTGCTTATTATAATTCGGAGAAAAACAGCGGAGTATTTTGTGCCGGTTATGACAATGACGAAAATAAAGTGACAACCAATATAGGTTCGGATATAGCAAAGACAACGGAAGAACTTTTCTCCGACAGTACAATGGATTCATTAAATGTAAATGCGCAACGCAGAGAGTATATGTACTGGGACTTTGTAACGGAAAATGAAATTCAAACTGCAAAAATCGTAGAAAAATGCCCTGTGCCTGTATATGAAATTTATCACATATATGACGAGGATATTATTCAAACGTCCGCTGATTACTCAAGAGCCGGAAAGACGATTGAAGTAGAAGTAGATTTGTATAATGATTACAGCAACCTAATAAATTCAGTAAAGGAAATAAAGGTTACAGATTCAAAAGGAAAAAGCGTCAAAGTTACAAAAACGAGCGATAACACATATGAATTTACAATGCCGAAAAGTCAGGTAAATATACAGGCAATATGTGACTATAATTTAACAACGGATTCCGAGGGCGTGTATTATATCTCTGATGCAGATGATTTGGTTGCGTTTGCAAGAATCGTAGAGGCAGGTCAGACAGACGCAAATGCAAAGGTAGTGGCTAAAAGTATTAACTACCGTGATTATAACGGTTATTGGGCTTATACAAATGTTGGATTGATAGGCAGAAACGCACCGTATACAGGTACATTTGACGGAAACGGTGCAGAGATTACGGCAGACTGTATATTGTTTGCCGAAACAGACGGTGCCGTTATTAAAAATGTTAATATAAATTCCCGTGTTTATAACGAAAAATCAGCCGGTATTGTACAAGTTGCAAATAATACCAGTATAGATAACTGTGATGTATATATATCATTGAGTTATGGCATATGCGGTGGTATCGCAGCAGAGGCTTATAATTCAACAATTACAAACTGCTGTGTAACCGCAACAGGTCGTATATATGAATTTGGCGGCATTGTTTACTCAACATCGGGTAATACGGTTATCGCAAACTGTGTATTAAAAAACAGCGGTGTTAATGTGACAAGTCTTTACGGAGGTATTGTCGCTGAGGCATGCGGTAAAACCGAAATATATAACTGTGCCAATAGTGATATATTCAATTCACGCCGTTCGGGCGGTATAGTTTCGTATGCAGAAATGTCAGGACTTACTCTTGAAAATAATATGTATTATGAAGAAAATGACTGTTATGATGTGTACTATGATATTGAAAAAGATGAGTGTATTTCCAAAATGGTAGATAAAGATTCTACGGTAAGCGAACAAGATGCGGATGGATTGTATATTCCGGCTAAGTTGAATGAATATGTCAGAGCAAACCCTAACCAAGTGAAAGGTACAACACTTAAAACGTGGGGCATTGACTATAATAATGAACCTTCTTTTGCAAATAATAAAAATCCGGAGCTTTATTTAATAAAACAGAGTGGCGTTAAGGCTGACACTCTTATTAACGGGGACTATGCCCGCGGAGCATTACCGGGGAACAAGGTAACCGTTTGCGGTATTGCAGACAGTGCAGTAGTAGCCGTTACAGATGTAAACGGAAATGATATTAAGCTTACAAAAAACGAAGACGGTTATGAATTTACAATGCCGAAATGTGATGTAACGGTATCTGCTGTGTTGGATACAGGTATAAATGAAACAACAGTAATAGACGGCAAGACATACGTTGTTGTAAAAAACGCATCCGACTTTGTTAAAGCGGTAAAATCTATCGCAGACGGTAACAGTGAATTAAACGTATATATAGCCGAGAATATAAAGCTTACGGCAGAGGAATTGGCTGAATATCCGATATATACCGATGAAATGAAACAAAGTTATAATGGTATATTTGACGGTGCAGGTCATACCATTACATTTGACGGATTAAAACAATCAATGTTGTACTATATCGGTTCGGAAGGTGTTATAAAAAATATTACTGTTGACGGCATAATATCTTCTATAAAAAGTGACAGCAGTGATGAATCAAGTGTAACAGAGTCAATAGCATCGGGTATTGCCATGGCAAATAACGGTCAAATCGTAAATTGTATCAATAAAGCCGACATAAGCGGTATAAAAGCCTCGGGTATAACTATATTAAATAACGGTATTGTATATAACTGTATGAACAAGGGTGATATAACAGGCCTGAAACTTGCCGGAGCAATAACATGTTCAAATAGTTCAATGGTAATAATTGCTTCAAATGAGGGTAAAATAATCAATCAGAATGAAAATTCGAGTTGGAATAATATGACAGGCAACGATGATGACAACGGTTTATTAGTACAGGATTTTTCATCTGAAACCGACAGTTCAAATAAGATAGAATTTGCGGCAACAGCCAATGCTATAGCAGAACAAATACAATTGAGCGATAATTTAGAATTTAAAATATCGGAAGATGCTTTAAAGTGGTCTGTTTCAAAAACAGAATTAGTATTTGCAGACGATGAAATCATACCGTATTATATGTTTTTAAATAATGGTGTAGAACAACCGTACAAGCAGGGTGAAACCGTTGAATTTACAGTTGATACATCAAGCTTTGAAGAAGATTTGGTAATATCTGATATAACATTAAAGAGCCAAACCGGTGATTTAAAAATTAAAGTATCACCGGTTGAGGGAAAAAAAGATACATTCACATTTACTATGCCGAACGTAATGTGCAGACTTGTGGTAAAGACAGAGGTTAAAGGTATAGAAAAAGACGAGGACGGATATTGTCTTGACGGTACACTTGATGACCTTAATAAAGTAAAGCAAACTATCGACTTAGGTAACAATGATATTAATATTAAACTTACAAATAATATTGTAGGATATGACGGAAATCCTATCGGCGAATACAATGGTACATTTGACGGCAACGGTCATTCAATAACGCTTGCAATGAATGATGAATCAAATGCTTACCTACATTATGGCTTGTTTGAAGAACTTGATACTGACGCTGTTGTGAAAAATCTTACAATTAATGGCAGTATTAAAGCAAATGCAAATTATGTCGGTGCTGTTGCGGGTTTATGTGACGGTGCGATTATAAATTGCGTGAATAATGCGACTGTAACAAATGCATTAAAAGATGGTGTAACAGGCGGTATTATTGGTCAAAATATGTTACAGAAATCACCGATACTAATCAGTAATTGTGTGAATAACGGTGAAGTGAACGGATATAATGTAGGTGGTATTATAGGTTACTCCGCCGGCTATACATATAATTTCTCAAAAATAACTGATTGTGTAAACAACGGTAAACTTAATGCAGAAAATAACGGTGCCGGTATAATCGTTGTCGGTAGCCACTGTATGGTAACGAATTGTGTAAATAATGCGAATATTAATGCAAATAAAAACGCCGGCGGTATTATAGGAGTTGTTCAGTACGGCACGAAGGCTGAGATTATCAACTGTGCAAATAACGGCAGCGTTGTATCAAAAGAAACCGCAGCAGGTATTGCCACGACGTATGGAGCTATAACCGTGAAAAATTGCTTAAACAGCGGAAATGTCAGCGGTTCGTTAGCCTCATATGCAATAGCTTATTACAATAATTACTATGATGACAGTATCAATGATTTTATGATTTTAAATTCATTCTATGTGCAGACAAACGATGTAAACACTGAAATCGAATCATCTAATATTGTAATTAAAAATGATTTATCGAAGGCAGTGTCTGAAAGCAATATTTCGTCAGGCTATGTTGCAGCTATGCTGAATAACGGCGTTACCGACGGATTGAATTATTGGAATGTAAAAAACAGTAACGTGGTATTTGCAGATGATGAAAGTGACCTTTATTATGCAATAGAGATAGCCCCAAATATTACGGGTGGTACTGTAACCGCAGATAAGCAATTTGCAAAGGCAGGCGAAACGGTTACTTTAACAGTTACACCTGAAACAGAAGGCAAGTCGGCAATAATCACCGGTGTTGAATTAGATGAAAACAATTCATTTGTAATGCCTGACAGAGGGGTAAAGATTAATGCAGTATTCGGAGATACTTTCACAGGCACCGAAAAAAATGATGTAATTGAACTTGAGAAAAATGTTGAAATGGATGAAATCAAACTTGCGGATTATGTTAAGTTTGAAAATGACGCAATATCAAGAGATTTTACATTTACTCTTGCAGATGGAAATGTACTCCCAGACGGCTTAAAACTTTCTTATGCAAGAATATCGGGTACTCCGAAAAAAGCAGGAACATATACCGTTGTGTTTGATGTGACAGATAATGGTGCGGATATGATTTCATCTATGGCACTTGAACCAAATAAAGCATTGAGCAATGCACAGCTTACATTGACTTTCAGGATTGCAAAAATAGATGAAATCGAGCCGATAGGTAAGTATAAGGATAAGATTGATATAAAAGAAAAAATAACAGATGAAAATGTTGTATTAACTATAACACCAACTGATGGCACAATAGATAAAATTGCAACATCAAAACTATATGTAGCCGAATATGACGGTGAAGGACAATTAATAGGCATAAAACTTGGTGAAAACCAAAATGTTGACGGTAAGCTTATTATAACAGCAGAATCACCGAAAACAGATAATTTCAAATTAATGCTTTGGGATAAAACAAATAATCCTATAATTAATGCAATATCAGATATACACTGATATGTAAAAATGGATGTATAACAGGCAAAAACTTTAGAATAGTAGTTCTATAGAAAAATTAAATTCCACAATCATATTGATTGTGGGATTTTTTATGTTCGTAGCTATAGAATAATAATTGATTTGGTGCTATCGCGGTGCTATTGGTATGATATAATTTATTAAAAAAACATAGGAGGAACCATTATGAATTTATTAAAAAGAACAATATCAATAGTATCGGCAATAGCAATATCAGCAAGCATAGGTATATCGGTAATGGCAGCCGGATTTACTGATGTAAGCGAACAATCACCGTATTATGACGCAATAAGTTATACAAGCGAAGCAGGTATATTCAGCGGCATATCAGATACAGAATTTGCGCCTGATGTTCAGCTTACAAGAGGAATGTATGTAACGCTTTTGGGAAAAGTATATTTTCACCTTAAAGGCGATTTTGGAGTACCGAGTAATCCGGTTGCCGAAACAGGATTTCTAGATGTATCACCGGACGATTATTATGGTCCATCTGTATGTTGGGCATGGAAAAACGAAATAGTTTTGGGTTATGATGACGATATATTCGCCCCAAATGATGTACTTACCAAAGAACAAGCTATATCCATATTGTATCGTTATTCAAATTTCTCAAATGATAATCTTCTTTCGGGAGAAAATACAAACATTCTGTCATATGAAGATTATTCGGACATATCAAAGTATGCAATTCCTACAATTCAATGGGGATTGGAAAATCAAATATTAACGGATGACGGTGACAAAATAAACCCAACAGAAAAGATTACAAGAGCTGAAACTGCACAATATCTTTATAACTATATTACAAAATGGTTCAACAGTCGTCAAGAGAGAGAAGTTACAGATTAATCGACAAACAGCACTTGTTCGGTGCTGTTTAGGTGCTGTTCACATGATATAATAAGTCATAAAAAATAATTTAGGAGGAAATTTATGCACAAAGAAAATTTCAAAAAAGCAGTTGCATTGATTCTTAGTGCGTCAATCGCAACAGGTATGAGTATAAGCGTATTTGCCGCTGACAACAGTAATGACAAGTACGTCACAAGAGAATATGCGGTATCTGAATTTGTTCAGTCAATCGGAAGAAACAATTTAAAAGGTAATGAAAATGTTTTGAAGAGTTTTGATGACTCCGACGATATTGATGACGAATACAAAGCAGATTTTGCAAGAGCGGCATCTAACGGTGTTGTTTACGGTTATGATGATTCTACTTTAAAACCAAAAGAACATATTTCGAGAGTTGAGGCTCTTACAATTTTGGCAAGATGTATGGAAGATGCAGAAGACATCGAACCTGTTCGTGACGCAATCGAGTTTACAGATGTACCTGAATGGGCAAAGGAATATATTGATGTTCTAAGTGCGGCAGGTATCGTTGAGGGATATGGCGACGGCAAGCTTGGAACAGACGATATGCTTACGGCAGAGCAACTTAAAATGCTTACAGACAGAACTGATGATGTGTTTAATACAACACCTATCGGCGAAAGCTTTTACGGACATACAAATAGTAAGACATTCAGAAACGCTACTGTTGAATCAATAAACAGAGTTGACGCAAAGCATGGTGCAGTAATTTCAACAACTAATGCATGGTCTGCACTTGGCGATGTTGCTGAAAAGGTAAGCAACGAGGAAGACGCTGTGTTGAAAAAATTAATGAATGATGAATTAACTTATGAAGACGGAAGCGTTGAACAAAGAATACACGATATGCTTTTAAATATTCAAAACGGTGATGATTTGACAGAAGACGATTTAGCTCTTTACAACGATATGAAAACAAAGATTATTAATGCCAAAAGCGTTGAAGATTTGATTGATGTTTCATATGATATATGTAACGACACAGGTGTTAATCCTTTGTTTGATATAGATGTTAATTTTGACACAGAAACAAATGTAATCAAGCCTGCAATTTCACTCGCAAATCCGGGTTTGGGTGCTCTTATAGCATACAAAAAATCGGTTAAAAAGAATCTAAGTAAGGCATATAACAGCGTTGTAAAGAAATATGCAACAGCTTGCGGATTAAATGTTTCTGATGCGGATGTAACTAAAGCAATAAAATTGCAAGAGGAAGCAGGCAAGGACGAAAATTATTTTCTACAATTTATGATGGGTCTTCAATACAAAAAATGATGCTTGAAACTTACACAGATGAAGATTATCAAAAAGACTTTCAAGCTTTATTAAAGGAACATCCTGAAATTGACCCTGAAACAAATGCTATTGTTTTATCCGGAATTGATGAATATATAAAACAAAATAATCAGTTTGTTATAGATAATGAGAAAGCACTGAGGGATTTTTATAATAATTCTAAAATGGACTTTTTGATATGTTTTGGTGTAAATAATAGATGTCAAGTATATCAGGATACACCTCCCGGAAAAGTCGTTTCGTTAAAATTGTGTGGTTCTATTGATAAAGACAATAATTTTACTTGGAATGTAATAAATACATCCAGTAAAGATTATTTATCACTCAATATATATAATTTTTTATATAATTCAGATTGAAATATAAATCTATTAATATACTAAGTGACAGCAAAATAAAAAGTAAATTTATGCAGACAAGAATCTGAATTCGTTGAACCGCCCCCAAAAGTTACACCCAGAATCTAACTTTTGGGGGTACATCAATTATATGTCCGCGTTTAATTTTAAGCAAAAACTAAATGAAATTGAATTTATTCAAGTGGATAAGTTTTATCCAAGTAGTAAAACTTGTAGTTGTTGTGGAAATATCAAGAAAGATTTAAAACTTTCGGACAGAATGTATAAATGTGATGTTTGTGGTCTGGTTATTGACCGAGATTACAATGCAAGTATAAATTTAGCAAATTATGAAGTTATATAAATTCACTTAAAAGAATTATATAACTATGTACCTATCGCTATTAGGGAATTTACGTCTATGGAGTGTCATAACAAATGAAAGTAGCTACGGCAAAATCAGACACGTTGAAGTAGAAAGTCTTAATCGTGAGATGAGACACAGTATAGATTTATATAGATTAGTTGTAATTTATATATATTTATCATAGCGGATATGCAATACTGCAAGTTTTGCGTTCAAAAATTGGATAAAAGGAGAGAAAGAAAATGAAATGCGAAAAATGTGGATCTGAAATTAAACAACTTATCATCAGTGTATCTGATGCATATGGTTCGGATTGCTCTATTAGTGTAGATATAACAGAATGCGAGAAAAATGCAGTTGTATTTGAAACTGATAAAAGTTGGACCGGATATGATCAAGATGGTGAAGATGCTAATCAGGATATACGTTGTCCAATATGTGGTAAAAATCCGTTTCAAAATGATGAGATACAAATATATAATATTGTCAGAGTTGTAAAATTTAAAAAAGCAAAGTAAATTTTGATTTCAAATAATACGGTAAGTTTTAAACTTATCGTATTATTTTTGCGTATTTGTACGGTAAAAACTTGTTTATTGCGTTGCTATGTGGTATAATATAAAATAAAGGAGGAATGGCTTATGTTTAAAATCAACCCATATAGACCGGGTGCAGGAGTAAGACCTCAATACTTAGCCGGTAGAGATGAAGATATTGAAAATGTAACAAATATGTTTACAGCATTAACATTAAATATTCCAACTCAATCAGTTATTTTTAGTGGATTAAGAGGGGTAGGTAAAACCGTTCTTATAAATAGATTACAAGAAATTGCAGAAGAAAAGAATATTTTTTGCAAACATATTGAGGTAGCGGAACGAAATGATTTTATTTCGCAAATAGCCACTTGTTCGCAAGCTTTTTTAAGACAAATAAGTGTTAAAGAAAAATTTAAAAATTTAATAAAAAAGCCATTAGATGCGATTAAATCTTTAGTTGTATCTTTTGATCCAAACGATAATACATTTTCTTTATCACTTGAAGAAAAAGATTTATATAAAACGAATAATCTAACACAAAGTCTTACTGATGTATTTACCTCTTTAGGAGAAGCAGCAGCAAAAGCTGAAATACCTATCTGTTTCTTTATAGATGAAATACAGTATATTAAATCTGAAAATTTAGGTGCTTTAATTGCAGCAATACACCGAACTAATCAATTAGGTTATCCTATTATGATTATAGCAGCAGGCTTACCTAAAATTTATTCAATGTTTTCATCAGAAAAGTCTTATTCGGAAAGGCTTTTCATTTATAAAGAAATTGATTCATTAGAAAGAGAACAGGCTATTAAAGCAATAGAGATGCCTATTAAACAATTTAATGTAAAATACAGTGATAAAGCTATTAACAAAATAATAGAAGTAACAGAAGGTTATCCGTTCTTTATTCAACAGTTATGTCAAATTGTATTTCAAAATGTAGATTCTAAAGTGATTTCAGATATTGATGTTGAAAATAATCTTGAAGAATTTTTTGGAAAATTGGATACAGGATTTTTTAAACTACGTTATGAGCGTTGTTCGACTGCCGAAAAGAAATTTATATTTGCGATGGTTAAATGCGGCGAATTACCTTGTACTATTGCAAACATTGCGGAAATAATGAAAAAATCAATTAATTCTATTTCGACTGCCAGAGCACAGCTGATTAATAAAGGTATTATTTATCCTGTAAAATATCGAGAATTAGATTTTACCGTTCCTCAATTCAGTGGATTTATTCATCGTTTAGAGGAATATAAGCAATGGGACACAATATGAGGAAATGTTATGAAAAAGAAAGTGTTGTGGTTTTCACGTCACGAGATGACACTGGAGCAGAGAGCTGTTCTTGGAGATGTCGAAATAATACAAATAAATAAAACAGTTCAATCAGCTTATGAATTGCGAGACGAAATTAATGAGTGCGATATAATCGCCATAGTCGCACCAATTAATTTGCAACAGCAGTTCATTAAATTGGCTAACGGCAAACCGGTCATAATGGCAGTTAATGACCGAGTGCTTATTAAGCAAGCTGATGGTACTGAGGATAAGGCAGAGTTCCGCTTTGTTAAGTGGGAACAACTTATCCGTATTGACATTGTAAAAGAGGATTTTATGATGAGTGGTTCAGGCACTTCAAAGGGAGTTGCTGATAAATTAGGTATAAATTCGGTTTTATACGATTTAAACCCGAATCCTGAATGCGGTATCGGAAATTGGAATGCTTTAAAAAATGATGTAGAAGATAGTGCCGACTTAATTTTCTTTCATCCACCTTATCACGATATTATAAAATATAGTGGTAATATGTGGGGCAAAGCTAATCCTGACGATTTGTCACGATGTGAAAATTATAATGATTTTGTGCAATATCAACAATAAAACCATAAGTGGTCAATAAGTGGTCAAATTAACACATTCGTCAAAATGCACAATGTCAGAAACCGCATAGGTAAGCCGTTTGTAGGGGGTAAAATTCAAAATATCAATCTAAGTAAGATAAATGACGCTTTATTATACTTGGATTTATACTTTTAAAATACTCCTTAAAAACGGCTTAACCATGCGGTTTCTTGATTTGGTAAATTTGCATAGTGATAGTGATTTGACCACTTATTGACCACTTATGAATTACTGCATAATTTAAAATATGCCGTCAAATAAGATAAATTATTGTATTTTTACGTTTTGTTATAAAATATTTGTACATAATAACTATTATACAATTCTGTGAAGCAGTTCTTTCTCGTAGTTTTCAAGCCCCTTATACCTTTTTAGATTTGACCATTTACTGTGCAGCATCTTACTATTGTCAATATTTGTTTCAGAACTGTCTGACTGCGGAGCTTCTATTCCGATAGCAGTATTTTCAATAATATGAATGGATGTCTGTTTATCCTCATATCCAATATGCATATATGTATCCATAAGCGTTCGGCTATTGGCATGTCCCAATAGTGATTGCATACTCTTTATAGATACGCCTGAATTTAAGCCGGCGATCGCAAATGTGTGTCGCAGACAATGTGGAGTAATATCCTCAAAATTATCCTCTGGATATATATCTGCAAGGCATTCTTTTATATACCTGAATTTCTTATCCACATTTTTAGTCTTGAATGGTCGTCCTCTGCGATTTATAAAAACATAACCTTCAATTGAGTCCGGATTTTTATATTGATACAGTTCTGAGTATTCTCTTTGAAGAAAAGCTGTTAAAGGAATTATTCGTTCTCCGCTTTCGGTTTTAGTTGTATTTTCAAACATTTCGTCTGTTAAAGACTCATCAATCTTTAAACAACTAAAATCACTGCTGAAGTCGTTCCAACGTATTGCACATAACTCACCCGGACGTATTCCTGTGTACAGCATTGTGCAAATCATAAGAAACATTGAATAATCAAGCGAACTTGATACTTCCAATAAATGCTTAACCTCTAAATCAGTAAGATTTCTACGTGTTTTCTTTGCTGTTCTGTCCTTTTTTACATATAAGAACGGGGATCTGGCTATAACGCCTTCTTCGGCAGCAAATCTGAACATTGCTCTCGCGTGTTTCAATACATTATCTATGGAAACCGGAGATAATGACTTTGTTTCTAAAATTGATATTAAGTTTGCTATGTCATTGGGCGATATTTTGCACATAAGAATGTCGCCAAGAACAGGCCCAATGTGGGTTCGGTAAGCTAACTTTATTTGATTTAGAGAACGGGCTTTAATCATTCGTTATTTCAAATCAATATAATGCTCAAACCAAATATCCAGTTCTATATTACCACGTATTTCTCTAAAAACATTAGAGTCATTAGTATAAGTGATTTCCTGTAATTTTCTTTTTACATCAGCCTTACTTTGACCATAGACGGATTTTGTTTCGCCAAGGCAATTGACATACCTCCCCTTCCAGCGCCCATCGCTGCGTTTTCGGATTGTACCTTCCCCTTTACTTCTTCGGCTCATTATAAAATTCCTCCCTTTATAACGAAAGCCCGGCATAATGTCGCAGTACAAACCATATATATTCATTATACGACATATACGGTCAAATTACAACTATTTATGTGGCTATACTTTTTTTACTTATATTATGGGTTTTGATTGTTCTTTTAGAAACTTATCTAATTCACTTTTTATAACAAGAACTCTGCGGCCGACTTTAATTTTTCCATTGAAACGTCTGTTTTTTATTATTTTGTCTGCAGAGGATAATCCAATTTTTAAATATTCTGCAACTTCAGCTCTGGTAAGATATTCAGTGTTCATTTATTATGCCTCCTTAAAACGTATTCATATATCCCCTTCCCTTTTATCCCCTATAAATATATTAATTATATATAACAAAACGAATGGCAGCTTGCAAGACTGCTCCATAGGAATTTCACCTTCCCGGCGCTCTGCCCGGACTGTCCCCGATGCTTGCATACACGCCTTTTAAGCGAGGTCTACGGCTGGACAGAAGTATCATTGTCCCAATATGGAGTCGTTGCCTTTCAAACTGCCATTTGATTTTGATTGTTAATGTTATCGCTCTGCTCTATACAAAAACTCATAGGAAGAAAATATACAGCGTCTCGGCGCATCCAATCTGAAGCTCGTCCATACAGGAATGTATCCGTTTGCTATTATCCTGCACCGGCGTTATCTTTCGGCGCTTTCTTTATAATTTCTTCCACCAAGAATTATTAGTTCAAGAAAACTGATAATTCAAATCTTAAGGGTACAAAAACGGCAATGTACCCTTTTTGAAAAATAAACAAGGAGTTTTCAGCCGCTTTAACTCATTTTAGGCATTGAGAATTTATTTAGAATGCTATTTATAATAAGCTGTTCCCTATCATCAGCAGTTTTTAATAAATCTATTAAAAACGTTTCTTCATCTGATGACAAATATAACTTAGGCTCATTATACTCATCTGATAGATATATTCCTCCATACCTTCCCATCCGAGTATAGATTGGAATATATCTGCTCAATTCATTTAAATCTCTGCCTATGGTGGCATAAGACACGGAAAGTTCTTTTGCTAACGAACGTCTTGTTATTTTTTTATGATGCAAGAGTATAGACATAATAATCATACGTCTATCGAACGGTAGCAATTCACTTGCCATATCTCATACCCCTTTCTTCCATTATAAGGTAAATGTAGTTCAATATCTGAACCACATAAAAAAGAAATTTTCTAAACGCCAAACTTTCGTATTCCATATTTTAGCTTAATTTCTTAAAATACAAGATTTTTCGCAAATTAGATTAAAAAAATAAAATTTAATTTATTCACATAATCAGTATACGATTCACCTACATTTCGTCACACTTAATATAATAATATCAATAATAAATCATTTAATATTGGCTTCATACGTTACTAATATGTTCTATTATAACACAATTCCATCCTTAAATATTGAAATTTCTCTGTAGCCGTTTTTCTCGTTGTTGGTACATTCTCCGCCTGCGACCCTTAAAACATAGTCAAAAAGCTCATCTGTCAAATCCGCACCGTTTATAATCTTGCCCGCATTGAAATCAATCCAGTGAGGCTTGCGTTTTGCCAAATCCGAATTTGTGGCAATTTTAACTGTAGGCACGGGCGCTCCTACAGGAGTTCCGCGTCCCGTTGAGAATAAAATCATGTGACAGCCCGAGGCGGTTAAATTGGTAACTGCGACAATGTCATTACCCGGTCCTATAAGCAGGTTAAGTCCCTGCCTTGTGACAGGACTGCCAATCTGTATAACATCGGCAACATCCGCGCTGCCTGACTTTTGCACACAGCCCAGCGACTTATCTTCAAGCGTTGTTATGCCGCCTTTTTTGTTACCCGGTGACGGGTTTTCATATACCACCTGATTATGGCTTGTGAAATAGTCCTTAAAGTCATTTATAAGATGAACGGTTTTTTCAAATATCGTTTCGTCAACACACCTGTTCATCAGTATAGTTTCCGCGCCGAACATCTCAGGCACTTCCGTAAGAATTGTGCTTCCTCCCACGCCGATTAGCTTATCGGAAAAACGTCCGATAAGCGGATTTGCGGTAAGCCCCGAAAAGCCGTCGCTCCCCCCACATTTTAAGCCTATAACAAGCTCAGAAGCTTTACATTCGACGCGTTTTTGCTTTTTTGCATAATCCACAAGCTCCGCGATAAGGCGAAGCCCATCGCCTACTTCGTCGTCATGCTCCTGTGTGCTCATAAAGCGAACGCGTTCCTCGTCAATATCGCCGAGTACGGTTTTAAACAGCGGAATATTATTATTTTCGCAACCCAAGCCAAGCACAAGCACGCCTACGGCATTGGGATGATTTACAAGCCCCTTTAAAATAAGCTGTGTTGTTTTCTGTCATCGCCAAGCTGAGAACAGCCGAACGGGTGAACGAAGTTAAATATACCGTCACAGTCGCAGCCATAGATTTTATTTGCTTCCCTCGCAAGTATTTCCGAGGTCTTGTTAACGCAGCCGACCGTGTTTACAATCCAAATCTCATTTCTGATACCGACGCGTCCGTCCTTGCGGCGATAGCCCATAAATGTACAGTCTTCGGTTTGTGGTATCTCATTTCTTTTTGGGGTATATGTATATTCAAGCGTCCCCGAAAGGTTAGTTTTGATGTTATGCGTATGAACATGGTCGCCTGCGGATATATCCTCTGTGGCGTGACCAATAGGGTAGCCGTATTTTATTACGTTTTCACCCTTTTTAATATTCTCAAGAGCAATTTTGTGTCCGTTATGCTCGCTTTCAAGCGTAACAGTCACATTATCTTTCGAATTTATCTTAATCTGCTTCATTAGTCCACTACCTTTTCCATAGTCTTTCTTATGCCGTTCTTTTCTATAGCTTCAAGATGCGCCTCAATTGACGGCAGAAGGAAGGACAAATCTTCGCCCCAGTAATCGCTTCTTTTTAATATGTCCGTCGCTGACGCGGTTTTCATAAATTCCATTATCTCCGCATCGTCATTTGAAGCGTCTGTGCGATAAAATGCGATAAGCGCGGCAAGAGAGAATACAAGACACTTGGGCTCGCTGCCTTTTTCTTTTATATACTGCAATACGCTCGGAAGAACCCTTACCTTGTACTTTGACACTGAGTTAAGCGCAATATTTAACAAATAATGTTTTATGAACGGATTTTTGAAACGCTCAATAACATCGTTTGCAAACTGTTCAAGCTCAGCCATTGGCAAATCAAGCGTCGGAACTATTTCCTCAAATATTCCCTGCTTCATAAACGAAAATACCAATTCGTCATCCATTGCTTCCTTAACTGTTTCAAGCCCCGCAAGATGCGCTGCGAGAACCATCATTGTATGTGCGCCGTTTAATATTCTTACCTTACGCTTTTTATAAGGGGTTACATCATCTGTCCAAAGCACGTTAAGTCCGATTTTATGGAACGGAATTTCCTCGGCGTATTTTTTATCGCCTTCAATTACCTATAAATGGAAAATTTCCGCTATATCTATAACATTGTCAAGATACCCGAAGCTTTCTTCCATTTGCTTTGCCGTATCGCGCGGGTAGCCTGTTACAATTCTGTCAACAAGCGTATTTGTAAAATGATTTTCCTCGTTTACCCATTTTACAAAATCGCTTCCGTAATTCCAGTCGGCAGCGTATTTTAATACACACTCCTTTAGATGGTCGCCGTTTTTATCAATAAGCTCGCACGGAAACAATACAAATCCGGAAAGTCCCAAATCAAAACGCTTTTTCATAAACATAGCAAGACGCCCGGGGAATGTTGTTCCCACAAAATCATCCGAACTCTGATTAGGCTTGTATTCAATTCCTGCCTCTGTAGTATTTGAAACGATAAAGCGTAAATCGGGATTTTTAGCGCAGTCAAAGAATGCCTCAGTATCAGTAAACGGATTTATGCCGCGAGTTACGCAATCTACAACTCTTGTTTCTTCAATCTTTTCTCCATTAAGAAGCCCGCGCAAATACAAGCTGTATAAGCCGTCCTGTTCGTTAATCATATCCACAAGACCGTTTTCAAGCGGCTGAACAATAACTACGCCGTAATCGCCGCCGTTTTCTTTATTTAAACGGTCAATCATCCAGTCAACAAAACCTCTTAAAAAAATACCCTCGCCAAATTGAAACACGCGCTCCGTTAATTTTGAGCATTCATTTCTATTAATAGTTTTCATCTTAAAATCTCAATATTATAATATTTTATGCACTTTTGTTTAAATACAAAGCCGCCTCAATTTTATATCAAGACGGCTTTACTTCTTATTCAGACGGCGTATAGCTTATATTATTTATTGTTGCCGCTTTTGATTTGTTTATTATATAATAGGTTGTGCCTGCGGTACATTGTATGGTTACTGTGCTTTCCGATGTGCTTGTAGAACTGCTTCCATCCGCTTTTAACGTGCCTACATCTTTTGAGGTTGAAAATCCCCAGCGTCCGCCGCTGGTTTTCATTTTTCCGGATGCCGTTAGAGTACCGTCTTTTTCAGGAGTAAACGCAATATACCTGACGCTTTCTCCGGAAGCGGCTCCGCCGCGCCAATATACACCAGCTGTCGTTATCTTGTCGTGGTCGCTGTCAGCTCCGTTATTAGCTATGGCTATTGTAAGCCCATCATAGTTTTCGGTAAATCCGCTCTTTGTCGTATTTACCTCTGTAGTATAACCGGAAAAATCCCATACCTTTGTATTAGAAGATAGTTCCTCAAAATTAGCGATAATCGACGTATCGGTATATACTCTCGAAATCGTATATGTTTCCGACTGCGATAATATATTTCCCTCTTCATCTGTCCAGCTTACAAACCTGTATCCGCTGTTAGCTGACGCTGTAATAGTTACCGGCTGAGCTACTTCCACGCTTATTTCTGTTGTATTCTCGTCATTAATTGTCACGCTTCCATAGGCGTCATCGTTTGCTCTTGCCGTAATTGTCTTCGATGCTGTTTCAGAATGTAGCTTAACTATCTTTATATCTTTTACATCAGCATTAGTGGATGAGCCTTCACTGTCTCCGGCAATACCGAAAAACTTTATAGGCAAGGTGTCGGAATTATTTTTTTGCCAGCCGGCTATATCAAACTCCGCATAATCACTTCCGGCAACCGAAATATATAGCTTTCCGTTATTCAAATCAATAATGCTGTCCACATTTACCCATTGATTTGCATTTATCTTTCCTTCTTTGACATCTCCATCATTTGTCAAAGTATATATGGGGTTAGCATTTGTGTTCATATATATTTTTCCTGTATTTATTGCCAGCGGATATACCTTGTTCTTAAATGGATTTGATGCACTACCCGTACTGTTTACAAGCGCAAAACGAATTACTCCTGCTCCAAAACGTGTTTTAAAGCTCATTCTGTACTTCCCTGATGACATATCCTCATTCAAGGCTTTATAAAATCCGTAATTTTTCTTTGTATTTGAGCTGTCCACACCTGATGAATAAATCGCAAAATATTTTGAACCGTCTGTATCATCAGTTACAGTTTCTGAATGTGATGATACGCCAGATAAAATATTCCAGCCGTCCGTTGATGAGCCATTCTCATCAAATATTGTTTTTTCTTCGGGATAAACCACATATACCGCTGAAAGCGCACGATTTTCTCCTACAACCCAATATTCATCACATTCAAAGACTTGTATGCTACATGACGCGCCCTGCGGAACTGTTACAACCGACGTTTTATCACTATCTGTAACTTCGTTGTGATTTTTATCCGCTGCAATAAATCCGCTGTTGGTAAGAATCTTACCTGATTGAACACCTGTACAATCATAATTATTTTCAGTATAGTATTTTGTTTCCACTCCATTATCATTAACAGTTACAACTGCCTTTGCATATGTAATAGTATTCATTATCCGTATGCCGATTTCAGATATTTCCATTGAGCCATCGACATTTCCGATGGTTTTTACGCTGTCTACGGCAACACTGTTATCATACTCAAAAGCATCACTTGGTACCGCATCCCAGTATGAATTTGGAGCAATGCCTGCTTTTATTATTTCATCCGATACTGTCATGGGACGATTATCAAGCTCACTATTACCTATTTTTGTCTTCATACCTTCAGCAAGAGGTCTTACAACTTCCGCCTGAGCGAGAGTATATTTATCTGCTGTATCCTCATCAGCAGCTTTTACGATATTTTTTGCTGCCTCAAAAAAGTAATATGCTCCCTGATCAGCCCCTGCATCATTTATATGTGCGCCGTCTACTATTCCGCCCTTTGCCGAATAATAATAGAAATTTATAGCAGATTGCGCGGGAATAGACGAATTTACTGATGTTATACGTTCTGTTTCTCTATTCATCCATTCTACATAGAGCGTGTTCATATCAACAAAGGCAATATCCTTCGCGCCGGCGTCAATTTTAGCGTTCACAAATTCGTGTCCGGCATTCACATATCCTCCGAAGCTTGACTGCCATTTGCCGTCTTTGAAGTCTCCGCTCTTATGTCTGTTTATCGGGCTTACCAAAATCATTTTTGCTCCCGATTTATGAGCCATATCATAATATTTTTCGAGTTGCTGTTTATATAAATCAGTGCCGTTTTCATTATGTCCGTACTGAACATAAAGATAATCGCCCTGTTTTAGCATACAGTTACCAAAATGACTGCTGTCGCCGGTTGCAAGACCGCCCTCGCCTTGATTTGAAACCGCTATATTTTCAGGCATATATTTTAATAACGCCTGACCTACGCCGCCATAGCTTTGAAGAGCAAAGAACGGAACTTTTGCACCGTAATCGCAGCCTGTCGAATCTGTGCATAACCACATGGTCACACCATCGTTTACACCGCCGTCTGCCGTCGCTCCTTTTATTGTGCCCTCTGTTTTTCCGTGCTTTTCAACTATCAAAGACGATATTGCGGCATTTTTACCGGATACGCTGATATTTAGCATGTCATCCGTAAAATCCTTTACATTGAAATTTTTATATTTCTTATCCTCTATATCAACGTTGAATCTAAATATAATTTTTTCATTCGGGTGAATTGTTACGTCCTCCGCGACTATCTGACGCTTTTCGCTAAGCAAGGATACGCACGCGTCCTCCGTGCCGCTCGAATTTGTCAGTGTAGCAGTTACCGTATAATACGATTTTCTGTCAGCTTTCATAGAAAATCGTATAGGAAATCTGCCTTCATATTCCGAAGCTGTAACAGGTATATAGCTATCCTTTGAAGGAACAGTTATATAATCGCTGTCCGCATCAGTATTTGAAGCTGTACCGCCGTTTGAAAGAATTATCTGCTGTCCCTTTACGAGCGAGAAACCGTCAATAGCACGGTTGTCGCAGTCGTAACCGAGTACGTCGTTTGCGTACGAATTTTCGGTCGTACCCAAAAATCCGCAGTATCCCTCCGAAGCGTCAGCCTTTGACATATCATATACCATATCAGCCGTTACCGCCGTATATCCTTCAGCCGGCTCGCTGCTGCCAAAATCAAATTTATACGTTGCTGTAATGTTTGGTGTTGGACTTGCGCTTACTGTCGGCTCTGTCGTTGGAGATGGCAACGGACTTTGGCTTGCTGATGGTGCTATCGTAGGCGTCGGACTTGGACTGACCGTTGGCATTGATGTCGGTGTTGGTATCGGACTCGGAGTTTCCTCTGTATCTCCTGAATTTTCAGCTGTTTTTTCAAATACATACGACGGCAGACCTGATGCATCCGTTAAATTCGGGCTTTCTGGATAGTCCGTTCCGCAGTAACGTACCTTTACGGGATTTGGTACTTGTTCTGATGAAACTGTTATCTGATTATCCGCCGTAATTTCCGCCTGTGCCGTATGCCATACACCATCTTCACCTGCTATTTCAAATTCGTTCAATATATTAGGATTGATTTCACCACCGCTAATCTTTTCTTCTCCGATAGTATCGGTATATTGCGCTGACGGCATAATTTTAAGCTGTCCGCTACAATCAAAGATTACAATTATTTTTCCGTCCTTAAGCTTGCTTGACTTATATATAGGACCGTGCGAATATACATCCTTGCCGTAAATATCCTTTAGGGCATACGCAGCCATTCTCTCACCAACAATATTTTTCTGACCAAGATGTATGTCGTTTCGGCAGTTTGCCGTACCGTTTGCATTATGGTTTCCGTATAAATCAAGAGTGCTGATTATTCCGACATTTGTTTTATCCGCCATATTGAGATATACGTCAGTCTGAGCGCGTTTAATCGGCATTTTACCCGCATTGCCTGTATCAGGATTGTTTTCATCAACAATAGTCGAGCCTATACGCGAAAGCTGAACATAATAGAATGGCAGCTTATCGTTTCTGAATAATTCTCTCCATGTGTCAATAAGCTTAGGCAACATTTCAGAATAATACTCATAAGGATTATCATGATATTTGGTGCTTGCATCCGCTTCTCCTTGATACCAGAATATTCCACTTAAATTTAGATTTCTGAGTGGATAAATTCTTCCGCAATACCAGTTGCGTTCGTTTGAACTTCCGCCCTTGCACTCGTTACAAGCATCTATTTTAAGTGCGCTGTCAAACCACGAGGAAATATATGATCCGGGATACGCGTTTGTGATAAGTCCAATCGGCACGCCTATTTCCTTGTGCATTTTAATCGCCGCCGTATATGCAGGTGCGGCAATATCACTTATATTGTCATATATCGAGAAATCACGCCACGCTTGTGCACCTTTTGCGTCATACTGCAATATGTTTGTACCATAATCACTGCTTCCTGCTGTATGCAAAACACGGATTTTATCTGTTGCATTTGTGGCAACCGCGTCTGTTCCATACGCCGCTTTATCAATGTTTTTGTAGTACGAAACCTGCTTCCACATATTTGACTGACCACTGAACAAATACAAATCTCCGAAAATGATATTTGTATATTCAATCGGCTCTGCACCCTGTGCAGAAATGCTTAGCTTATATGTACTGCTGTAATCCGAAACAGCGTCAAGAGTTACGCTCCAATCCTTATTATTCCACGAATTATCAGAAGATACCGTGTTATCCTCTGCTGTTTGCACAACCTCATTTGTTTTTTCGTTTGTAAGCGTTACCGATACAGTATCAACCGCGTCCGCCTTACCGTCAATCACAACAGGCTGATTACGCTGCAAGAGCATATTGCTTCCGTAAATATTTCTTGTTCTGATAGTTTGCTCCGCCTTATTAAAAGCAATATCGGAAATTGTAAACTGATTTACTTCGTTGTTAAAATAATAGCTCCAAATATAATAGGTTTTACCCTTTGACAGCTTAAATTCTGCAGTTTTGAAATCTGTTGAGTTGTTGTCAAATGATTGATTTGCTTCAAGCTGCGAATCGTTTTTCTCCTTTGTTGTGCAGTCAAGACTGTTTCCGCAGGAAACATACATTCTCGGGTGCTTGTTGCTTGCATTCGCAGAACCTTTATATGTAACAGATAATACTCCGTCTGCCGATGGAGTATATTTTATACATCGGTTATTAGAAACAATAGTCGTGCCATCCGACTTTGTTCCCGAAGGCGCATTCCATACAATTCCGTTTTCTGTAATACTGTCGCCGCTGTTTAAGCCTATTTCCAAAATATCGCTGTTTTCGGTATATTTATATAACTCATTTTTTATTTCCGTAATATTATTTATTGCCGCATTGCCTGAATATGCCTTAAAATCCCAATGGTTTGATACATTTTCATCCGGTGTGGGAGATGGGCTTGCTTCTGTTGTCGGTGTTTGTGTTGGGCTTGCGGTAGGTGTCAACGTCGGAGACGGACTTGGACTTGATGTAGGTTTCGCCGTCGCTGTCGGAGATGGACTTGGACTTACTATAGGGGTCGTCGTTGCAGACGGAGTTGCCGGCGGCTTTGACGAAGACGAAGGAGTAAACCAAACTTTATTTATTGTTGCTGATTTTGCCTTGGTCAGTATATAATATGTTTCTCTGGCTGTACATTCAAGCATAACCTCAGAAACGGAGGTGCTTGCCGAGCTACTGTTATCTGACGCCAGAGATGAAACATCCCTTGACTTAGATATGCCCCAGCGTCCGCCATTCGAGTTCAATTTTCCGGATGCGTATAATATTCCGTCTGCTGAAGGTGTATATTCTATATATCTTGCACTTTCACCGCTTGACGCGCCGCCTCTCCAATATACTCCGTTCTTCGATATACTGTCATGGCTGCTCTCAGCTCCGTTATTTGCAATGGCTATTTTAAGACCGTTATAATCCTCTGTAAATCCGCTTTCTGTCGTGCTTACCTCTGATGTGTATTTTGAAAAATCCCAGATTATATCAAACATTGATACGTCCCATTTATGTTCGCAAGACTCGGACAGTGGCTTCATAGTATCAAGTCCGTTCCAAAGCATAAATTTAGTTGTGCCTTTCGTATTTTTGTTAAGGTCAACCGTTTTAGTCATTATGCCCTCGCCTACCTCGTCCGTTTCAATATGCAAAAGCACACCGCTTTCATCATAAACAGCCGTAACCAATGTTCCGCTTCCCGAGACATCTACATTGTAAACAATGCTTTCCTCGGTTTTTGAAACAGCTTTAATTCCGTTTATTTTACCGAACTCAAATATATTTCCGTCATATATAAACTCATATTCTCCGCTGCCTGCGTTTATTTTCTGACAGTCGCCCTCTATTTTACTGCTCAGCTTGAAACCGTTCTTTTCCTTAAATTCGCCGTCGCCTATAACGGGCAATTCTATTTCTGCCGTTACATTTGCAGGTACAGATACCTTTAAAATATAATTATATTTTCTTCCCGAATATTCGACTTTAACATTTCCGCGTTCCGTTGCAACCTTTGCACTCATACTGTCAAGTATTCCGTAAGCAGGCGCAATCTTAACCTTAGACGCTCCCGCTGCCGTAACGGTCACGCCCGCTATGTTTTCCACTACAGGCTTTAATGCCGCCGCACCCCAGCCGTGCGACTGACTGTATTCGTTTCTGTACTGCCATGCCTCCCAAGTAAACGAATAACCGTCATTTATAAGCTTTGCCCAGCCAACGTCGTTGGTATTTGTAAGCAGCTTAAGAGCCGCCGCAGGCTTATCTGATTTAAACAGTGAATTTATGAGAATATCCGCTGTCATAGGTCCCTGTTTCATTCCCATAGAGGAAACGTATTTAATCATTTTCTCTTTCTTATCCTCCGGTGCAACATCAAATGCAAGCGCATATGAGGTCGAATGCTGAGCCGCACTGGCAACCTGAGTGCCGTTTTTGTCAAGGCCATCGCAGTAAACACCGTCCGAATTTATAAGCTTTTCGTTTATGCTTGTCTTTAATTTCTCCTCTCTTGCGGTGAAATCGGCTTTATCGCTGTTATTATCCAATATTTCCGCTATTTTCGCAATTACGGAAAACGCGTTTACCGAAAGCATATTTACCGTGGTTCTCGCGCCTTCCTTTGTATCGTTCCAATCGTATCCAAAGCGTCCGTCTGCAGGCCAGTCTACAATGCCGTACTGATAGCTGTTCGGACTTCCGTCACCTCCCGCAAGCATTGTAACAAGTCCGGTATTTGAGGAAATATTTCGTGTAATATAGTTTCCTGTTTCCTTTAAATACGGATAAGCCGTTTCAAGCAATTCCCTGTCGCCTGTCGCCATATAATATCTTAAAACCCATTCGGGCATGTTTATTGTAAAATCAGGAATATCGCGCTTACCGTCACAGTTTGGATATACGGAATTGTATCTGCCCAAATCATCTCCGCTGTTCCAATAACGGTCTGCCGAATCCAAAAACTGCATAATTGCCTTTTTGGTCGTAGCTCTTTCATACCAGCCGTTCATAGTAACGGCGCTGATATTGATTGAGTCGTTTAAAAATTGTCCTTTTTCTCTTGTCGGCGTATCAACAAACGTATTCTGAGCTGAATACAGTCCCGAGTTTTTTAACATCTCATATACGCTGTCAAGCATTTCGTCAGAGGTTTTAAGCGTTGTTTCGCGTCCCTGCGGAATTTCGGCGTGTACTATTTTCGCCGTAATATTATCCGCTGTAAGCTCCTCGCCTGAATACGGAATTTGCAGGTATCTAAAGCCCAGATGATCCCACGAATAATAGGTCTGCTTTCCGTCCTTCTGAGTATATGTAAAGCTCATGTCCGTGCTTTGGCGCGACTGCATTGACGTGTCTATACTGCCGTCTGCTTTAAGCTCGTAGCCCGTCTGAATTTTCAGCTCCGTTCCGGCTTTTCCGTTGTTAAAGCTCACCGCAAATCTTGCAGGGATAACCTTTCCGAAATCAGCTACCGTACTGCCGTCACCAAGCGTTTTAACGCTTACGGGCTTCATATCATACTCGGTAACATGACCCAATTCAGGCTCAACATACGAAAATGAATTTGCAATCGGATGAGCACCTATTTCCAAGGCGGCTGTCCATGTGCTGTCGTCATAGCCGACATTGGTCCAGCCTTCCTTTTCGTCCATCGCATTGTAGACCTCGGTAAAATCGCCCTCCGAATTTCGTTTTACGGGCTTTGAACCGCCGTTGCCGAATGGGGTTGATGATGTTTTCCATGTTCTGTCTGTTACTATGCTCTGCTCGGTTCCGTCTGTATAATATATTTTAATTTTTCCCAAAAG
>UMBG01006299.1_pt1 | contig 29385 bp, 27 predicted proteins | sample 1963931 | NCBI WGS metagenome assembly UMBG01 (sample SAMEA4835938, study PRJEB28245) | human gut metagenome | biome: gut microbiome; material: fecal sample | place: Denmark | collected 2008 | reverse complement strand
GGGAAGGGGAGTTGAAGTGTCGGAGACACTTTTTTATAAAAAAGTGTCGTTTCTTTAATCAAATTGTCTTGCGTTACGGGTTTATGCAGACTGTTCATTTGCGACCTATAGGACAAAATGTGTTGATAGAAACCGCCTTCAGCCCTTGAATTTCAAGGGCTGGGGGCGGTTCAATCTTTTTTGAAACAACTTTGAGGGTGGACAAAACGTGTTGATAAAAACACCTGCATCCCTTGCAAATAAAGGGAAAAACAAGGTTTAATCTTCCTTGAAACAGCAACAACGGAGGAAGATTAAATGAATCAAGTAAATTGTCCTGTATGTGGAAATAAATGTATTAAGGCTGGAAAGACAAAAGCAGGGTCACAACGTTGGCTTTGCAGGAAATGCAATTCATCAGTTACACACAAAATAGACAACTCTGCCAAAGAACTGCAAATCTTCTTGGATTGGTTGTTTGGAAAGGAATCCCAGTCATCAATGCCCGGAGATGGAAGAACATTCAGACGCAAAACCGCTAAATATTGGAATATATGGCCTATGCCGCCTAAAGTCGAGGACAGCAGGAATGTCTTGTATCTTGATGGTATTTATCTGGGAAGAAAAGCGTGCATTTTAATCTGTTGTGATGATAAATATGTCCTTGGCTGGTATTTATGCAGATATGAATATGCCGCTGCATGGACGGCTTTAATGAAACGTATAGCGGAACCTAGAATGGTTGTATCTGACGGTGGAACAGGGTTTGCAAAGGCACTCAAAAAAGTATGGCCGGGTGCAAAACACCAAAGATGCGTTTTCCATGTATTCTGCCAGGTAAGGCGTTACACGACATCAAGACCTAATTCAATGGCAGGTAAAGAGCTATATAACATGGCAAAAGAACTCTTGAAAATAAACACAAAAGAAGAAGCGGATTTATGGATAAAAAGATTTATTGAATGGATAAATAAGTATGAGGATTTCCTGAATGAAATGACAGTTGATGAAAATGGAAACAGGCGTCCTACACATGAACGGATACTGAAAGCAGAAAAGTCATTAATTAAACTTATCAGGGAAAACACGCTGTTTACTTATCTGGACAAAGAATTAAGGGACAAATTTAACACACCTTCTACCAATAACAGAATTGAAGGCAGTGTCAATTCCAGACTTAGGGAAATGCTTAGAAATCATAGAGGATTATCTGTTGAAAGAAGAATAAAAGCGGTTTACTGGTGGTGCTATATGCACTCGCCTGAACCGCTTTCATTGTCTGAAATAATAAATGTTATGCCAACCGATAAAAGCATCGCGGCAATATATCAAAAAATGAATGAAAAGAATAAACTTGAAAAAAGTCTTTCTAGTTGGGGCGATGCCATTGTATGGAGTGATGTACATAATTATGACAGAACGTTTGTTGAATGGGATTAACCCATCAACACGTTTTGTCCTATAACCCTGAAAGTCATATGACGGTCGATGATATTTCCGGCAATGCTTATGCCTTTGCCCATTGTAAAAGCTGCGACAATTGTTCCGATTCCGAGACCGTCGATATGTCTTAAAAAGTAGCCTGTCATAAATGCTGTTGTTAAAAGGCATGTAACATCAAACCCAATTTTTATATTTGAATATCTGACACCTGTTATATCAGCCATTTCGCGTGGAAATAAATCAGTAGGAACGATAGGAAGCTGACATCTGTTAGATAAAGCAATTCCGATGCAAAGAAGAATATAACTTATTACAAAGTAAAAAACACATGTTGGAATTGATTTTGGGAGAATATTAATCCACAATTCGTAAAAATCGAGCAGTTTTCCAAATACAAATCCGACAACAAAACTGAAAAGATATTGTGGAACGAATTTTTTTCGTAAAACCATAAGAGTGATGATAAGAATTCCCTGAAAAATATAAGTCCATGTACCGAGAGATATATGCGGCAGCACTTTTGAAAAAGCATAAGGTACACTTGAAATTGCCGAGATTCCTGCACCCGAATAAAGCATTAATACAACACCAAAGCTGTTGATAATTACGGCTGCCAGCAGGGCTAATTCACCCCTGAAAAGAAATGTCTGTTTTTTGTTTTCTAGATTTTCCATGATTTCCTCCTTAATAGAACGCTTTTAAATTTATCGCAGTGTGTGTTATTTTTCAAATAAATAGTTTTTATAAAACTATAGATAAAATCTATATAAAATGATATTATTTATTTGTCATTTTATGGAAATAAACAGGAGGGTAACTTCGTGAATCTTTTTCACATAAGATATTTTGTTAAGCTTGCCGAAGTAGGGCATTATACAAAGGCGGCACAGGAACTGCATATAACGCAGCCGAGTCTGAGCCATGCAATATCGCAGCTTGAAAATGAACTTGGTGTTCCGCTTTTTGAAAAAAATGGAAGAAATACAACACTTACAAGATTTGGGGATGAATTTCTGGCATGTGCAAAACAGACTATTTCAACACTTGACGGAGGTGTGGATTCCATACAGAGAGAAGCCAGAGGTGATGGTGTTATAAGGGTAGGGTTTCTACGTGCATTTGGAACACAGTTTGTTCCGCAGCTTGCGTCACAGTTTTTAAAAGAAAATAAAGATAATGAGATAGATTTTACATTTCATAGCGGAGCGACCAGAAAGCTGCTTAACGAGCTTGAACAAAAGAAGTATGACCTTGTATTCTGCTCAAAACCGACGGCTGAGTATAGATTTACAAGTGTTGCGGTAGAAAAGCAGAGGCTGGTACTTATAACGCCGAAAAATCACCCGCTTGCGGCGAGAGAATCGGTTGAATTAGGGGAAATGATATCATATCCGATGATATATTTTACGAAAGAATCAGGTATGAGGGATGTTGTTGAACAGCTATTTGAGGCGGTAAAAGATAAGCCGAAGATAGCTTATGAAACAGAAGAAGACCAGGTTGTGGCGGGGCTTGTTGCACAAGGATTCGGAATCGCAATAGTTCCGTATATGGAATTGCTGCATAAACTGGATGTGAGTATAATACAGATAAGTTCACATCCATACAGCCGTGACTTGTATATGGTGAGTAATGAACAGATATATATGCGTCCGGCAGTAAGAAATTTCTATGAATTTGTACTTGATAAATATAAAAAACATGAAAATTAAACTTTTTGCTTGAATAACGCATAAAAAGGTGGTAAAGTTTATTTTAAAGGAAATGAAAAGAATTAAAAATAAACTTTCTGATATGAAAATAAACTTTTGGAGGGCATTATGGCTGACGGAACACAATTTACAGAACGCTTTAATGAACTTTTAAAGCAAAAAAACATGAAGCAGGTGGATTTGCTTACTGCGGCGGCAAATGAAGGAGTTAAGTTGTCGAAAAGCCAGATAAGCCAGTATGTAAGCGGTAGAGCAGTGCCGAGAAGAAATATTGGTGAATTTATTGCGATGACATTTGGTGTTGATGCTGACTGGCTTTATGGAGAAAAAATAGCTGAGAAAGGAAATATTAGTATGCGTGAATTCAAGAAATCATCAAAGTTAGATAATGTCTTATATGATGTGAGAGGTCCTGTTGTTGATGAGGCAAACAGGATGGAAGAAAATGGTACACATGTACTCAAGTTAAATATAGGCAATCCTGCACCATTCGGATTCAGGACGCCTGATGAAGTTATATATGATATGCAGAGACAGCTCACAGATTGTGAGGGATATTCAACTTCAAAAGGACTTTTTTCTGCGAGAAAAGCAATTATGCAGTATGCACAGCTTAAAAATATACCTAACGTTTCAATAGAAGATATATATACAGGAAATGGTGTAAGTGAGCTTATAAATCTTAGTATGTCAGCATTGCTTGACAATGGAGATGAAGTGCTGGTTCCGGCTCCTGATTATCCGCTATGGACAGCATGTGTAACGCTGGCCGGTGGCAAGGCTGTTCACTACATCTGTGATGAGCAGTCAGAGTGGTATCCTGATATTGATGATATTAAGAAGAAAGTTACTGACAGGACAAAGGCCATTGTAATAATCAATCCAAATAATCCGACAGGTGCGTTATATCCAAAAGAAGTTCTTGATCAGATTGTTGAAGTTGCAAGAGAACATCAGCTTATAATATTTTCAGATGAAATATATGACAGACTTGTTATGGATGGCGAAGAACATATTTCAATTGCATCGCTTGCACCGGATTTGTTCTGCGTTACATTCAGCGGGCTTTCAAAGTCGCATATGATTGCGGGTTACAGAATCGGCTGGATGATTTTAAGCGGCAACAAGAGCATTGCAAAAGATTATATGGAAGGTCTTAACATGCTTTCTAATATGAGACTTTGTTCAAATGTTCCGGCACAGTCAATAGTACAGACAGCACTTGGCGGACATCAGAGTGTCAATGGATATATAGTTCCGGGTGGAAGAATTTACGAGCAGAGAGAATATATTTACAAAGCACTTAATGACATTCCGGGAATCAGTGCAGTTAAACCTAAGGCAGCATTTTATATTTTTCCTAAGATTGATACAAAGAAGTTTAATATATATGATGATGAGAAATTTGCACTTGACCTTCTGCGTGAGAAGAAGATTCTCATAATTCACGGTGCTGGATTTAACTGGGGAGAGCCGGATCATTTCAGGGTTGTATATCTTCCAAGAATTGAAGTTCTTAAAGATGCAGTAGATAAGATGGAAGACTTTTTAAAGACTTATAAGCAAAGATAATACAGATTTTAATATGCTGTAAAAACATATTTATTTTAATTGCAGTGTGTATATGCCATATGGGTGTATGCACACTGCTTTTTTGCCGTATTAACAAATAGCTGAATTAACGGATATTAAAAAAGATTGATTAATTGTATTTTGCAGGGTATAATTTTTTATATGAAATAAGACTAATATTGCGGATGATCGGAGAAGACGGATATGAAAGGAAGTAATGAAAAAACTATAAAATCACTGCCAATTGGTATCTCGGATTATGTGCGTGCACAATCGGAATATTATTATGTTGATAAGACGCTGTTAATAAAGGAGTTTCTTGACAGGAGACCATTGGTGTCATTGTTTACAAGACCGAGAAGATTCGGAAAAACTTTGAATATGGATATGCTCAGGGTATTTTTTGAAATATCGGATGAAGATACCAGCAGATATTTTGCTGATAAAGCTATATGGAATTGTGGGGAAGAGTATCGGGCGTATCAGGGAAAATATCCGGTTATATTTCTTACTTTTAAAGATGTCAAATTTGATACATGGGAAGCGACAATAGATAAGATTCGTGGGCTGCTTCAGGAAGAGTATGGAAGGCATCAGGAACTGATTGATAGTGATAAGCTTTCGCAATATGAAAAAATTTATTTTACAAAGATTTTGGATTCTTCTGCAAATGAGGTTGAACTTACTTCTGCACTTGAGAGATTATCAAAAATGCTTGCAGTGCATTATGGGAAAGCTCCAATTATAATTATTGACGAATACGATACCCCGATTCAGGAAGGATATTCAAAAGATTTCTATGATGAGATAATTGGCTTTATGAGGAATTTTTTTTCGGGTGCATTCAAGGATAATAAAAATCTGTCATATGGTTTTCTGACAGGAATATTACGCATTGCACAGGAAAGTATTTTCAGCGGACTTAACAATCTTTCTGTAAATACTGTGATGGATGAAGAATATGATAGTTTCTTTGGCTTTACCAGTGATGAAGTAAAGAAAATGCTTGAGTATTATGGAATGTCGAAAAAAGAAAGTGAATTAAAGGATTGGTATGATGGTTATTTATTTGGCAGCGAAGAAATATATAATCCATGGTCAGTAATTAATTATATTTCAAGAGGCGGTATTCCGCAGGCATATTGGGTAAATACAGGAAAAAATGAAATCTTGGAAGACCTCTTGAAAGTTGCGACTGATGATATAACTGAAAGACTTTATGCTCTTTTGCATGGAGAACGAATAATTGCACGTATAGATCAGAATGTTGTATACAGTTCACTTACTGAAGAGCCAGCCAATATTTATAGTCTGTTGTTGGTTGCCGGTTATTTGAAGGCACCAAAGAAAGAACTGCAGGCAGATGGTTCGTATCTGTGCGAGGTTTCGATTCCAAACAGGGAGATTGCGGCTGTCTACAAGAGTGAAATATTATCACATTTTTTACAGGTTGGAGTTATAACAAGGAATACGGCAAATAAAATTGCAGAAAGTCTTTATGCAAATGATTATAAGAAGTTGCAGAATGCTGTTGCCGAATATATGGATAAGTCTATCAGCTTCTATGATGGCGGTGCAGAGGGGTTTTATCATGGATTGATGCTTGGATTAATTGCATTGATGGATAATCAGTACAAAATTAAATCCAACAGAGAATCAGGAGACGGAAGATATGATATTTGTCTGATTCCGAGAGAAGAAAAATATCCGGGAATTATCATGGAATTAAAATGGAAAGAAAAGTTAAGCGAAGCAGCACTTGTGAGTCTGGCAGAAGAGGCGTTGGTTCAGATTGACGAATTGCGATATGATTCAGAACTGACGGAAGATGGAATTGCGGATATTATAAAGTTTGGAATAGCATTTTCTGGTAAGAAAGTATGCATAAAAACAAAATAATCACAGAGCTTTTGTGTAAAAATAAGTTCACGGCGTGCGTGTACCGTAAAAGGTGTAGGCACGCCGGTTTTTTGCCGGGGAAAACAGGTGTTATTTAAGAGCACGTATAATACGAAGAATGCGTTCTTTATCATCATCCGAAAAAGTCTGGATTTCTTTAAGAATTTCTCTGTCAATTGACGAATTATCTGCGGTATATTCACCGGATAAAACATAATCAACAGTAACGCCTAAGGCGTTGCAGATATAGATAAGTGTAGGCAGTGAAACCTTTACATGGTTATTTTCAATATTGCTTATATGTGAAGTGTTGACTTCTGCGGCACCAGCGACAGCATCCTGTGGCAGTCCTTTAGATAAGCGAATCTCTTTTAATTTCTTACCAATCTTTTCAAAATCAATATCTTTCATTAAATCCTCCACAAAAAGAGTCAAAATACTAATACATAATTGTAATATTGTTTTTGTAATGATATAATTATCTACAGCTAAAAGAAATTTAGTCACAGATGATAAAAATGCCTAAATTGCTATAAAAAAATGCATTTTATGGACAATATGTGTCTATATAAACTGCTATCATTTAAGTATGCAAAAAATAACAGATTATGCAAATAAAATATTGGTAATTGTCATAGTAAAGTGATACACTGTTAGTAGATTAAAGCGTGAACAATTATGAGTATTGAAGTTGCTCAAAGGAGAAAACAGCATATGGAGAATGACTATAACGACAAGGTAAGCAGAGTACTGAATCTGTATCAGCGTTTTATGGATGGAGAGGTGATTAATAAAAATATTGAGGCAGAAAGGCTGGGTGTAAGCAGCAGGACAATACAGCGTGACATTGGTGCGATAAGAAATTTTCTTGATGAGGAAGTAGGAAAAAGCGGTGTTGTTAATTCAATTATATATGATGAAAAGCTGGACGGGCATCGTCTTGAGCAGATATATAAGATGAAACTAAGCAACAGTGAGATACTTGCAATATGTAAGATACTTCTGGACAGCAGGGCATTTACAAAGAGTGAGATGACAGGGATTCTTGACAGGCTCATTGAATGTTGTGTGCCAAAGACAAGCCAGCAGCTTGTGGAAAAGCTTATCAGCAATGAAGAATTTCATTACGTTGAACTTACGCATAAAAGCGAGTTTATGGATAAAATGTGGGATATAGGACAGGCGATATACCAGAGCCGCTATCTTGAGATGGATTACCGGAGAACCAAAGATGGAGCTGTGGTTAAAAGAAAAGTAAAGCCTGTTGCGATAATGTTTTCGGAATATTATTTTTATCTGACCGCATTTATCGATGATGAAGCTGTACGGGCAGATTTTGATGTTATAAATGATGCCTTCCCGACAATATACAGAATTGATAGAATCGAGGATTATCATGTTCTTGAAGAACATTTCAAAATCCCATATGGAGACCGCTTCAAAGAGGGCGAGTTCAGGAAACGAGTTCAGTTCATGTATGGTGGAAAGCTTCAGAAGGTAAAGTTTAAGTACAAGGGCAGCAGCGTTGAAGCTGTGCTTGACCGTCTTCCGACAGCCAAGATACTTGACAAGGGAGACGGCGTATACACCATATCGGCGGAGGTGTTCGGTAAGGGCATCGACATGTGGCTGCGGAGCCAGGGCGATATGGTGGAAGTGATAGAATAAGGCGGGGAATAATATGGCGGAGGTAAAATTAAATTATAACGCAGAACAAGTAAAAGATTATTTTTATCATGATAAATGTGATAAGTATGATTATCTGATATCAGTTGGATGCGGTGCGATTGCCGGATTAACAGATATATTTATGGTTGGCAAACCAACGGAAAGCAGATTGGGAAATTGGACAGATTCACAGGTTGATAATGTTGTAAGAAAATTTGCCAAAGTATGTGGTTGGAATCCGGGAGCAGAGAAAGAGACAAATACAAATAGTGCTATAGGATATTTGGAAAAAAAGTTTGTTGTTAATTATGATCAAAAAAATAAAACAGATGTGGGCGGACTATTTGATATGGGAACAAAAAATCACCATATGAAATCATTATCACATTCACCGGATATAATAGGCTTATTTTTTTCAATATTAAACCAGTTTACGTCTACATCATCTTTTATAGATAACGGACAATTAATAACTATACAAACAGAAACAAATGAACTACAGGGCGGAAATTTTATAGCGAAACTGTTTTGCGGAGTGGCTAATTGGTTTGGACATATAATGTCAGATGTCGCAGGCAGTAGCGGTTCTGTAAACAGGGGAACAGGAATAGTAATTCCTTTTTATGAACTATTCGGATTATGTGATTTTGGCGAATTTCAAGTTGACAATGATAGAAATACTTTGGCAGTGGTAGCAACAAAGGTGTTTCAAAATGGATATGATGCCAGATTTGGATTAACAATGGCTATTCCAGTTGTGCTATGCGATTTATTGATAAAGCTTATTTGGGCATTGAAACATTATTTTTATCATAAAAGACCTATTAATGAATGTATTCCAAATAAAAGGCATGATGATTTAAGAGTAATGCTTATAATGGGTAACGGAACATTATGCCTTTTAGATGGAGCAGATGCAGCATTTAAATCCGGTGGTAATTGTGTGGAATTTATGCTGCGTCTTAATTTGATAGCATGGTTTAGATTAGCAATTTTAGTTTTAAAGGAGATATGTATAAGAGTTGGAATAAGTTTTCCTATGCAGAGACAACTGGAAGCGTTTATAAGAATAAATGAAGCGGTAACTCAATATTTGCATGAGTTAGAACAAATAGATATTGAAAGATTCATAAAAGAAACGGAAACTTATAATACTTTTGTAGCTGCATTGGATACTTCGCGTGATGAAAATACATTAAATAAATTTCTAGTAGAACAATATGACAAATTTGGAATTCATAAACCATATGAGGGGGACTTTGATAAATTTATGAGTAATCCGGATTCGGTTTTGGAATTTAAGTGATGTTTAAATGCGATAAATGTGGAGAATGTTGTCGTAATTTACATTTGTCTGATTTATATAAGGAATTAGACAAAGGAGATGGTGTGTGCAAATATTTAGAAGGTAATCTGTGTTCTATTTATAATGAAAGACCATTGCTATGCAGAGTTGACGAAAGTTATCAAAAATTATTTAAAGAAAAAGTTAGCTATGATGAATATTTAAAACTTAATGAGTATTATTGCGAAAAATTTAAAAATCAAAGGAGAAATTAATTATGCCATTACCATTTATATTAGGTGCTGTAGCAGCATTTGCAGGAGTTGCGGGAGTAGGTTCAGGAATTGCAGGAGCAGTTAAAATGAAAGATGCAAATGATGTGATTGAAGGTTCAAAACAAATATGCGAGGAAAGTCAGAAAAAATTTGAAAGAGAAAACAAAAAAACATGTAAAAAGATGGACGAATTGGGAGAGGCAGAACTAAAAGTATTAGAGAGCTTTAAAGCGTTTTCAGAAACCTATGAAAGGATTCTTAATAAGCCTAAATTCAAAGAATATAATATAGAGGGTGTTAAATTGCCACAATATGATGGTGAAAAATTAAAAGAAGTTTCGGTTGGTGCTGGAGTGCTATTAGGAGGATTAGGTGGTGCCGGTCTGGGAGCAGCCGGAGGATTCGCAGCAGCAGGAGCCACAACATCGGCGGTGATGGCATTAGGAACAGCATCAACGGGAACGGCTATTGCAACATTGCATGGAGCAGCATTAACAAATGCGACATTGGCAGCAATAGGCGGAATTGGAACAGTAAGTGGAGGCGGAGTTGCGTTGGGAACTACAATTTTAGGAGCTACAACATTGGGAGTTGGACTTCTGGTTGGAGGTGTAATATTTAATTTTACAGGGTCTAAATTATCGGATAAGGCATCAGAAGCAGCATCGCAGGCTTGTGAAATAAGAGACAAAGTTAATAAAATATGTGACTATTTATCAGAATTATATGAAGCAGCACAAGAATATTATAATTCATTAAATAAAGTTAAAGAAATATATGATTCGCATTTGGGAAAATTAATGTATTTAGTTAATGTAGAGGGTTGTACTGATTGGAATAAGTTTACGGCTGAAGAAAAATTAAATACAGAGAATACGGTGCACCTTGTTGCATTGCTTTATGATATGTGTAAAGTAAATCTCGTCTTGAAAAATGATGATTCAGAAGGAATTAATGAAATAAATAGAGTTGCAATTGATGATTCTATTAATAAGGCTGATAAGGTTCTTGAAAAGATTAACTAAGACAGAGGAAATGCATTATGGGATTATTTGATTTTTTAACTTTAAATAAACAATATGAAGAAATAAAAGAAGACGAGGAAGATAAAAAATCCAAGAAAGATATTGGCTCTGGGATTGCATTAGATGAATCAATACAACAATCAATATCAGATGCAAATAAAAAATATTACAGACCTGATTATAATCCAAAAACAAGGAAAGAGTATTATGATAGTGGAAGTACCCATAAAAAAGTAATGGACGATGCTTTTGCAGATGGGGAAAAAGTGTATGACCCTTATACAGGTGTGGAATTAAAAAAAACGCAGAGAGAAGCTAAAGAAATATATGGTGAAAATTGGAACAAAGGAGTTGGGGAAGCCGACCATATAGACCCATTGGGTAATTTGGTAAAGAGATCTAAAAAAAATCCGTTTTTAACAACTGATGATATTAAGGAAGTTGCAAATGAGTCTGATAATTATCAAGTGCTTTCAAGAAAACTTAATCAGAATAATAAAGAAGTTGGAAAAGGCGGTAGTACACAAAAAGAATGGGCTGATGATTCGGTAAGAATGGAGGGGCTGGAAAAAAATATAGAGTCTGGAGAATCTATAGAGAGTGTAAAAAAACGAATAAGGGACAATGGTGAAGCAGCTGAAAAAAGAAATAATGAGCGGCTGAAAAAGAAAACAGCTGAGAATCTGGTTGATACTGTTAATGAATCTGGAAAACAAGGTGCTTTAAATGCTGGTGTTACATCTGCAACAATGTCTGGAATAATGAATATAGTATCTGTTATTAAAGGGGAAAAAAATTGCAAGGATGCAGTTGAGGACACAATTAAAGATGGTGGGAAGGCTGCTATAACAGGTTATGCAATGGGAGGAGGATTAACAGCTGTATCACAAACGTTATCATATTCATCATCAAAATTTTTGCAATTTTTGGCAGAGAATAATGTTCCGGGACAAATAATTACATCGGTAATGATTACAGGTGATACATTAAAAAAATGGGGGAATGGAGACATAACAACACAAGAGTGTATTATCGAGTTGGGGGATAAAGGATTAAATACGATAACTATGGGATATTCTATGGCAGTAGGTCAGACTCTGATTCCGATTCCTATTGTTGGTGGTGCTGTTGGGGCTTTAGTTGGGGCTGTGCTTACAAGTAATTTATATAATGGTTTAATAGATGATTTAAAGAACAGACAATATGAGCATGAAGAAAGAATGAAAAGAATAGCCGAATGTAAAGCGATTGCAGAACAGGCAAGAGTGTTTAGGATTGAATTACAGGGATATCTTGATAAATATTTTGATGATTATAAACAATGTTTTGATTCGGCATTACAATCAATTGAAGTTTCATTTGAAAATGGGGATGCAGACGGGGTTATTATGGCAGCTAATCAGATAACTTATAAGTTGGGAGGTACTGTTAAATATAACAATGTTGATGAGTTTAAAATATTTTTAGATAGTGATGAAGATGATATATTATAGGAGGAAAATATTATGCCAATTCCGATTATTATAGGAGCTGTGGCAGCGGCTGCAGCTGGTGCACTTGGCATAGGTGGACATTTAAGTGCAAAAGAGACTAATGATAAAGCAAAAAAGCGTTATGATGAAGCACAACGAATATATTATGATGCAAAGGGGACACTGGAAAAAGCACAAAATTCAACAGAGAAGAGCCTGTTGAAATTGGGATATGATAAAAAGAGAGTGTTAGATACATCAATAACTCAATTTCTTAATGCATATGATAAGGTAAAGCATATTAGAGTAGAAAATACTATTGGTATGGATGAAATTGCAAAATTTACAATAGACCAAAAAGATGAAATAGAATTAAAAAAACTTACAGATATCTATTCATCATCAATAAAAAGTGGAGCAACAGGAGCAGCAGCGGGAGCTGTTATTGCACTTGCAGCCAATGGAGGACTTGCGGTTGTTACGAGTGAATTGGGCGTAGCAGGTTCGGTGTTTGCAATGGGAGAATTTAGTGCAGCTGCCGGAATAGCGGGGTCTGCCTTATCTTTTGGGGCAGCAATTACGCCACTTGCTGCAATAGCTGCACCGGTTATTTTATTTACAGGAATATCGGCAAGTATAAAAGCAGATGAAAATTTGGAAAAAGCTGAGACGGCATATGCAGAAGCAATGGCGGCATCCGAAAAAATGAAAAATTCTGAAATTTTATGTGATGCGATAACAAAGAGAGCGGATATGTTTGATGATTTGTTAAATAGACTTGACGGGATGTTTGCACCATGCACAGGACTTTTGGAAGGGTTAGTAAGAAAAAAAGAGGGAATATTTTTCAAGAAAAAGATAACCTCAGATGATTTTACTAAAGATGAGTTGGAGCTTATTTCTGTTACACGAGCTTTGGCAGGTGCTGTTAAAAATATAATTAATACTCCAATGTTGTCAGAAGACGGAACTCCATCCAATGAGTCAGAAAACATATATAATGATATGTCATTAAAACTGCCAAGGTTGATTGAAAAAGCAAATGAAGTAAAGCAAATTAACTATAATGTAAAACCGATAAGTCCAGAAAAATCAAAAATTTTAAATATGAATTTATTGGATTTATCACAAAAAGTTGTATGGTTAAACTTTAGGAATATAATTGCTTGTGTTATAGGATTCGTTTTATCTATTATTTGTTCTGGATTTATTTCTAAAGTTATAACGAAAGGAAAGTATAAGTTTTTATTTTTAAATGCATATAATGCAAATAAAATAGCAATTTGGATGTTGTTAGCGGTTACTGTAATTATGTTTGTCGGAAAATTTAAAAATACGGTAATTGAAAAAATCAGCAAATGGATTGTGTGTATATCGATGTTTATACTGTATGTACAATTTTGTAGAAATGTAGAACGGATGACACATTATATTATTTTCACATTAGTAGTAGGTTTTCTGGCTTTTAAGCTTTTTGAATATTTGAGTGATGTGGATAATAAAAATTCTTTTATAGATATTATTTTACTAGAAATACTTTGTATTATTATGTGGGCTGTTGCGTTTTTGGTTTATTCTTTTGCTGCTGAAATTATTCATGCAAGAACATTTTGGCTGGTAGTTACATCAATATTATTATTAATTGCCTCACTGATTGGAATGAAAATTTTGGATGATAGTTATTAATTTTTCACAACCGACATATCCTGTCCACCCAAAATGTTATCCTTAATATGTACAAAACAACAGGCTGTATTTGCAGTCGGTTAAAAAAGGGCGGTTAATAAACGCCTGATATTACACATATGAAAGGAGACATAAAATATGGGATTTTTCTGGGCTAATGTAAAGGCAAATGTTGAAGGGGCAGTCGCAAATGCAAAGATGAGTGCGTATGAGGAACATTTAAGAGATGCCTATGATGACGACGAAGATGATGAGGAGGATGAAGATGAATATTGTGACGAAGAAGATGATGATGATGAAGATGAAGAAGAGAATGTATGTGGTGGTAAGATAATACGCCCGTTTGCGGGGATAAGAGAGATGATGTTAGGACACTCTAATAATACGTCATATTTCACACCGCTTTTTACGGATGATAAGTCAAGCGAGAACAAGCCGATTGTCAGTATCAGGGATAATTGGAAAGAAATTCTGGCGGTGCTTCAGACAGAATACAATGTTTCGGATGTGTCTATAAGGATGTGGATTAATCCTTTGAGGGTAGAAAGTCTGGAAGAAAATGTGCTGACTTTGCGATTCAGGGATATGGTAGACGGCGAGGATTCACGTTGTAAAAGTGCGGGATTTGTGCAGAAGAAATATTCCGAACTGTTGTCCAAAGCGATTTTGGATTATATGGACATACAATACACAGTAAGAATTATTTAATGAAATCCGGAGGCACGAAATGAATAGAAAAACATTAAAAGCATTGTTTGTGATTGTGACGTCGGCGGTTGCTTTTACAGGATGCCGTAAAACCAATAACCTTGATTATGACAATGTTGCGAATCAGGAACAACAGCAAGAAGAATCAAAAGAACAGGAAACGGTTGAACTTACATATAATATGTACAAGGATATCAAAAACGGTGCGTTGTATGTCAATTCAGACGGAAGAATTACAGACATTAACGGGCATTTGATTGATTATTATAAGGATGTAACCAGAGACAGCAACGGAATGTTGGTTCATGATGGAATACAACCCTATGGTAATTATATTATTGATGAAAATGGTAAGGTGTGCATCAATGAGGCTCTTGCGTCAGGGGCAAGCGACGAGACGATTGCTACATCAAAAAAGGTATTGAAAGCTAATCCGTTAAATGTTGACAGAAGAGTTGTCGGACCTGTTGGAAACGGTAAGTACGAAGGACTCACATTTATGGAATATGACGGAGATGTACTTGACGAACTGCTATCGGGAGCATGGTTTGACAGTAGCGGTAATCCTCTGGCAGAATATTTGCCTGAAAGAATTTCAGATACGTTTCCGTTGCCAACAGTTATGGCAAAACATTTGAAGAATTTTACATTTGTTGATGGCAAAAAATGCACAATGCAGCAGATGCTACGCAAGTCGCCGTCTTACGATTATTCATATGCCCTGCTTATAAAAAATATTGATAAGCAGGTTACGATTGGCGGTGACCGTTACAATTATGCAACCGAATATTATTCAGGAAAAAAGATTATGTTTACAGGTGACTTTACAAAAATGTTAAACGGTGATTCGGCGATAATGTTTGGTATATACAAGGGAACAGATATTAATGATATTCCCGGATTTGATGCTTATTTTTTGGAATTTCATAACGGAGATTTCTAGAAACTATGCAATTTTGTAAGATTTTTTGTGGAATTATACATAATGATTTGAAGGGAGATACATATGATTAAAAGAAAGTTAATCAGTTCCGCATTGATATTGGCTCTTGTTATGACTGTTGCAGGATGTGGTAATGCAAAAAATAAAAGTAACAGTGAACAAAATAATTCACAGGCAGCACGGGAAACGACACAGGCGGCTGCTGAAACAGTAAAGGCAGAAGAAAAGACTACCGGAGAGACAAAGCCTTCGGTTGATTATTCACCATATGATGAATTGATAAAAAAGGCTGCCAATATACTAAAAAACGGTTATTCAAGTCAGGATAAAGTTGATATATCACCTGTGTTCTTTTATAAGCAGTCAGGATATGAGACACTTGGATATACCAAAAAAGACCTTGATAATGATGGTATAGACGAGCTGATTTTTGGCGGAACAGTGAATGAAGATGGGACGACAATAATCTATGATATATTTACAATTCAAGATGGCACGGATGTTCATGCAGTTGCAGGCTGGGAACGCAATACATATTATCTGTGTACAGACGGAACAATCGCTAATGAAGGTTCAAGCGGTGCCGCATATTCCAATTGGACATATTTTAAGTATTCCAATGCAAAGCTGGATATGAAAGAAACTGTGTATACAGATGACAAGGTGCCCGGACAGAAGTATTATTATGCTACTGATGTTGCTTTAAAAACAGAAAAGCCTATAAGCGAAGAACAGGCAAAAGAAATCAGGGGAAAATATACATACGAAAAACTTCAGTTTACTCCGTTTGTAAATTAATTTAAAACTAAATATTTAAAGATATTGTAAAACGATATAATAAGATGTGCGGGATATTCACGATTATGAATATCCCGCATATTTTTTAATATAACTAATTATAATACAAAATATGAGAATTTATCTCAAATATATGTTGTAAAATTGAGAAAATGGATATAATATATTATATAAGTAAGAAGTTTTGATAAGTGGAGGTAAATAATATGTTATGTCAATTTACAGTGAAAAATTTTAAGAGTATACGGGAAGAGATAACGTTTGACATGCAAGCTGCTGCGATTTCTGAGCATGAAGACAGAGTTATAAATTGTACAGATGGGGAATTATATTTGCCGGTATCGGCGGTATACGGTCCGAATGGCGGTGGCAAATCAAATGTTTTGGAAGCATTGCATAGTCTGGTTATGAAAGTGTTGAGACCATTATATGCGACAAGTAATAATGAAGATATTGCAATAAGGATGAAGAAGCTTATTATAGAGCCATTTGCTTTTGATAAAGAGACAATTAATGAGCCTACAGAATTTGAATTGTTCTTTAGAACTGCATTGGCTGAGTATAGATATGAATTAATTGTAAAAAAAGAAGTAATCGAATATGAAAGATTGGATCGTATAAAATTAGAAACAGGGCGAAAATCTGCACTTTTTGAACGGGATAAAAAAGAAATTAGATTAAAAGGTACATTTGCAAAGTTAAAAACAAGTGATGAATTATCAGACACATTGCCATTGTTATCTTATCTGGGAATAACTTATAGTAAAAATGATGTAGTTCGGGATGTGTTGGGCTGGTTTGATGAAGGAATTGCTTTTTTAAATTATGGAAATCCTATGCAGGAATTGCGTATGGCTGTATCAAAATCTGAAGATGTAAAAAGACTAATGCTTCAGATGATTCAGGAAATGGATTTGGATATTATAGATTTTCGTGTTGAAGAAAATGAAAATGACCGAATTGAGGTTTTTACAAAGCATATAGTAAATGACTATGAAGCTGAATTGAATTTATTTGATGAGTCAAGTGGAACAAAGAAATTATTTGGTCTGCTTCCTTTTATTGCAAAAAGTCTTTTGAAAGGAACAACGCTTGTGATTGATGAACTAGATGCAAAGATACATCCGGTATTGTTGAGATATCTTATTATGACTTTTAGCGATATGGAAAAGAATAAAAATGGTGCACAACTGATTTTTACATCACATGATTTATCTACTATGAACAGCGAAGTATTCAGAAGAGATGAAATATGGTTTGTTGCTAAAGGCCAACGTCAGAATTCAAAATTGTATTCTCTTGTAGAATTTAAGAATAAAAAAGGAGAATCAGTACGAAAAGACGCTAAGTTTGATAAGCAGTATCTTGAAGGAAAATATGGTGCCGATCCTTACTTGAAAAAAATTATAGACTGGGGGAAGGTAAATGGCTAAGAGAGGTGGACAGAAAAAAGAAAATTGGAAGAAAAAGCGAAAACAGGAATATTTGGAAAAGAAGGAGTTTAGATATTATATCTTCTGTGAAGGTCAAGCAACAGAACCTAAGTATTTTCAGGGGTTTAAAAGGTATATTGAAGATAATCCAATTTATCGGGATATGGTTTTGATTGAAATTGAAGGATGTCAGGCTGAGACAATGCGGGTAATTGGAAGAGCCGAAGAGTATGTGAGAGATAATAAAATTGCAAAAGGGGAGATATGGTGTGTTTATGATAAAGATAGTTTTCCTTCAAGTGATGTTAATGGAGTTGTTCAGAGAACACAAGTATTAAATCAGAAAAATCCCAATATTCAGTATCATGCAGCATGGAGCAATGAGTGTATTGAGTTTTGGTTTATGTTGCATTTTGCATATTATACATCAAATAATCACAGATCAGAGTATGTGAAATTTTTAAATGAAAAATTTCAGGAACTTGGGATCGGTAAGTATGAGAAAAATATGAATAATATATTTGAAATATTGATGAAGTCAGGAAATCCGAAATTGGCAATTCGATATGCTAAAAGAATTATTGAGAATGGAGTGGGAAAAACACCTGCACAGATTGCACCGGGAACAAAGGTGTATGAACTGGCAGAAGAATTAGCAAAGTACTTGCCGGAAGAAATACAAAAATATTTTTATTAGTTTTTCCCTAAAATTCCCACCCATTTTTATAAAATATTAATTTGAACAGATGTAAGTTATATGATATATTTGTTAGTACAAACTAACAAAAGTTCACTGCAAAAGAAGAAAGGAAATTTACATTTATGATGATTAATAAAAGGCTGATTGGTACAGTCAAAGAAAGTAAAAAGTATATAGCACTCAATGTTGCGATACAGTGGTGCTCGCTTGCTGCCAATGTTGTCATGATGGCGGCAATATCCGTACTTCTTGCATCTATGGCAGAAAAAAATGTCACAAGGACAAGAATCTATACAACTATAATAATAGCGGCGGCAGCGGTTGTAATAAGATTTCTGTGTTCGGTCGGGATGTCCAAGATGAGTTATCTTTCATCAAAGGCAGTAAAGAAAACACTGCGTGAAAAGATATATGAAAAGTTATTAAAGCTTGGAACTTCTTATCAGGAAAAGGTTCAGACATCAGAAGTTGTACAGGTTGCGGTAGAGGGTGTTGACCAGCTTGAGACATATTTTGGTGCGTATCTGCCGCAGTTTTTCTATGCAATGATTGCACCGCTTACTTTATTTGTGATTTTATGTTTTATAAATGTTCCGTCTGCGGTTGTACTTCTTATATGCGTTCCGCTTATACCTGTTGCGATAGCGGCTGTGCAGACATGGGCAAAAAAACTTCTCAGTAAATACTGGGGCAGATATACGGCACTCGGCGATACTTTCCTTGAAAATCTTCAGGGACTTACAACATTAAAAATCTATCAGGCAGATGAATTCAAACACAAACAGATGAATGAGGCATCTGAAGAATTCCGTAAAATTACTATGAAAGTGCTCACAATGCAGCTTAATTCGATTACGATAATGGATTTAATCGCATATGGCGGTGCGGCACTTGGAATTGTAATGTCTGTTACTCAGTTTAAGGCAGGGCATATCAGTCTTGCCGGGGCGATTTTTATAATACTTCTTTCGGCTGACTTTTTCATACCGATGAGACAGCTCGGAAGCTTCTTTCATATTGCAATGAATGGTATGGCATCAAGCGATAAGATATTTAAACTTCTTGATTTGCCGGAAGATAATAATGAAAACGGAAAAGAGTGTCCGCAGGATGGAGATATAGTGTGCAAAAATCTTGCATTTTCATATGATGATGACAGGGAAATCTTGCATGGAATTGACATGGTATTTAAAAGTGGCAGCTTTACAGCTGTTGTCGGTGAGAGCGGCTGCGGAAAGTCAACAACTGCGGGAATTATTATGGGACATATGAAAAATTATACGGGAAATGTGACAATAGGCGGCAATTCACTCTCGCAGATAAGCGAAGCAAGCCTTATGAAGCATATTACATATGTAGGGCATAACAGCTATCTTTTCAAAGGAACAGTAAGGCAGAATCTTCTTATGGGAAGTCCGGATGCCAAAGATGACAAACTATGGGAAGTGCTTAAAGAAGTTAATCTTGCAGATTTCCTTAAAGGCGAGGATGGACTTGATACTAAGCTTCTTGAAAAAGCATCTAATTTTTCCGGCGGACAGTGTCAGAGACTTGCACTTGCAAGAGCATTGCTGCATGACAGTCCTGTATACATTTTTGATGAGGCAACGTCTAATATTGATGTTGAAAGTGAAAATGAAATAATGGAAAGAATATACGAACTTGCAAAGTCAAAGACAGTAATTCTTATTTCACACAGACTTGCCAACGTAACAGGAGCAGATAATATTTATGTTCTTGAAAGCGGCAATGTGGCAGAGTGCGGAACACATGAAGAACTCCTTGACAGACACGGAGTTTATGAGAAACTCTGGAATGCACAGCAGGAACTTGAAAGTTTTGGAAAGGAGACAGCATGAATACACATAAAAAAAGAAGCGGATTTAAAGTCATGACAAGTCTTATTGGACTTGTTAAACCGATGACAGGATATATGATTCTTGCAATTCTGATGGGACTTATGGGACATCTTTGTGCATCATTTATAACGATTTCGGGCGGATTTGCAATATTAAGTGTCTTAGGAAAAAATAGTCTGCATCTGGCTGTTATATTTGCAGCAATGGCAGGAATGGCGGTACTCAGAGCTGTGTTAAGATATGCGGAACAGTCATGCAATCATTTTATTGCATTTAAGCTTCTTGCATTAATAAGAGATAAGGTATTTGGAGCATTGAGAAAGCTCTGTCCGGCGAAGCTTGAAGGACGAGACAAAGGTGATTTGATTTCTGTAATTACATCTGATATAGAACTTCTTGAAGTATTCTATGCACATACGATTTCACCTGTTGCGATAGCAGCACTTTTTACGGTGATAATGTGTATTTTTATCGGAAGCTATAATCCTCTGCTCGGTGTTATTGCACTTGCAGCTTATATTACAGTAGGTGTTATAATTCCACTTGCAGTTTCAAAGTTAAGCGGTGACATGGGACTGGTTTTTCGTACAAAATCAGGTGAATTATCAGCATTTGTGCTTGACAGTCTCAGAGGACTGCCGCAGATACAGCAGTTTGGAACAGGCAGAAAACGTCTTGCACAGATGAATGAAAAAATGGAAGAACTCAGCGAAAATGAAGCAAAGATGAAGTGCTTTTCGGGAAGGAATACAGCAATTACTAATACAGTGATTTTGTTTTTTGACGTATTAATACTTTTTGCAAGCGGAATGTTATTTGTAAACGGAGCGGTTGAATTTGATGGTGTGCTGATTCCTGTTATTGCACTTATGAGTTCTTTTGGGCCTGTTGTTGCACTTGCAGCACTTGGAAGCACATTACAGAACACATTTGCAGCAGGAAACAGAGTCCTTGATATTCTTGAGGAAAAGCCGGTTGTAGAAGAGGTCAGCGGAAAGCAGAATATAGAATTCAATGGGGCATCATCAGAAAATGTTACATTTGCATATGGAGATGAGACAATTCTTGATAATGTGTCAGTTGATATACCGAAAAATTCTGTTATAGGAATTGCAGGACGAAGCGGAAGCGGAAAATCGACATTTTTGAAGCTTTTTATGCATTTCTGGAATGTGGATAACGGAAGCATTAATATTTCCGGGAAAAATATTAATGATGTAAATACTTCAAATCTTCGAGATATGGAGAGCTTTGTTACACAGGAGACACATCTTTTTGCGGACAGCATTAAAAATAATATTAAAATAGCAAAACTTGATGCAACAGATATGGAAGTTTATGAGGCATGTAAAAAAGCGTCTGTGCATGATTTTATAATGGGACTTCCAAAAGGATATGACACACCTGTGGGAGAACTTGGCGGAACGCTTTCAGGTGGCGAAAAACAGCGAATCGGGCTTGCAAGAGCATTTTTACATAATGCGGATATGATGCTTCTTGATGAACCGACAAGTAATCTTGACAGCCTTAATGAAGCTGTAATTCTTAAATCTCTTCATGAAGAGAGAAATGGAAAGACAATTGTGCTTGTATCGCACAGAAAATCAAGCATGCGTATGGTTGACCGTGTATACAGCGTGGAAAACGGAAGGATGAGTTGATGAAAGATAAAGAAAGTAAAATGTCAGCAGAAAAAATACAGTCAAAAAGGGAGCAGGAAAAAGAGGTTGTCTCCCTTATGATTGGTTTGTACTGTAAAAAGAAACATAAAACAAAAGGCGTGCTTTGTGATGAGTGTAAAAAGCTTGACGATTATGCAAAGTTAAGAAGTGACAAATGCCCGTTTATGGAGACAAAGACATTTTGTTCTAACTGTAAAGTTCATTGTTACAAGCCGGAAATGAGAGAAAAAATACGTGAAGTTATGCGTTTTTCCGGTCCGAGAATGATTTTTTACCATCCATATCTTGCAATAAAACATGTAATAGAAAGCAAAAAAGAAAAAAAGCGGCTTGAGGTTGACGAGTTTAACAAGATAAAGTAAAATAGAAAGAAGAATTTTTAGCTTTTTTTCTTTGCACCATTAAGGCGGCATTGAATCAAAACAGGAATGGAGGAAATTATGGCTAAAGTTGGTATTGTTATGGGAAGTGACTCTGATATGCCTGTTATGGCAAAAGCAGCAGACATCCTTGAACAGTTGGGTATTTCTTATGAGATGACTATTATCTCTGCACACAGAGAACCGGATGTGTTCTTTGAGTATGCAAAGACAGCAGAGGAAAAGGGATTTAAGGTTATTATTGCAGGTGCAGGTATGGCAGCACATCTTCCGGGTATGTGTGCAGCAATATTCCCTATGCCGGTTATCGGTATCCCGATGCATACAACATCTCTCGGAGGCAGGGATTCACTTTATTCAATAGTACAGATGCCATCAGGTATTCCTGTTGCAACAGTTGCAATTAACGGTGGTGCCAATGCAGGACTTTTAGCAGCAAAGATTCTTGCAACATCAGACCCGGAACTCCTTGTTAAGTTAAAGGATTACAGCAAGGGCTTAAAAGAGAGCGTACAGAAGAAGGACGCCCGTCTTCAGGAAGTAGGATATAAGAATTATTAATTTCTTTATGTGTTAATTAATTTTAATTAAAAATAAAATAAATTTTTGCATGAAATGCATAATATGGAGGAAAAAATGGATTACAAAAAAGCTGGTGTTGATATTGAGGCAGGTTACAAATCGGTAGAGTTAATGAAGGAACATGTTGCAAAGACAATGAGACCTGAGGTACTTACAAATCTTGGTGGATTTTCAGGTGCGTTTTCTATGGAAAAGTTCAAAGGCATGGAAAAGCCTACACTTGTTTCAGGTACTGATGGTGTTGGTACAAAGTTAAAGATTGCATTTACAATGGACAAGCATGATACAGTAGGTATAGACTGTGTTGCCATGTGTGTAAATGATATTGCATGTGCCGGTGGCGAACCTTTATTCTTCCTTGACTATATTGCCTGTGGCAAGAATGAGCCTGAGAAAATTGCTCAGATTGTTAAGGGTGTTGCTGACGGATGTATTCAGTCAGAATGTGCGTTAATAGGTGGCGAGACAGCAGAGATGCCTGGTTTTTATCCTGTTGAGGAATATGACCTTGCCGGTTTTGCAGTAGGCGTTGTTGATGAGAAAGATCTTATAACAGGCAAAGATATCAAAGCAGGAGACACTCTTATCGGTATTGCGTCAAGCGGTGTCCACAGTAATGGATTTTCACTTGTAAGAAGTGTATTTACTATAACAGAAGAATCACTTAATACATATTATGATTCACTTGGAAAGACTCTCGGTGAAGCATTACTTGCTCCGACAAAGATTTATGTTAAGACATTAAAGGAAATCAAGAATGCAGGTGTTCGTATCAAGGGATGCAGCCATATCACAGGCGGCGGTTTCTATGAAAATGTTCCTAGAATGTTACCAGAAGGTGCACATGCTGTAATTAAGAAAGACAGCTATGAAGTACCACCAATCTTTAAGATGCTTCAGAATGACGGTGAGATTGAAGAAAAGATGATGTATAACACATTCAACATGGGTATCGGTATGGTACTTGCAGTTGACAGTGCAGATGTTGATAAGGTTCTTGCAGCAGTAAAAGCAGCCGGTGAGACAGGTTATGTAATCGGTGAAGTAAAGGCTGGCGAGAAGGGAGTTACAGTATGCTAAGAATTGCGGTGATGGTATCCGGAGGCGGAACTAATCTCCAGGCAATTATTGATGGTATTAAGGATAAGACAATTACCAATACGGAGATTGCTGCTGTAATAAGCAATAATGCAGATGCTTACGCACTTACAAGAGCAAAAGATAATGGAATAGAAGCAATATGCGTTTCTCCTAAGTCATACGAGACAAGAGACGAGTTTAACAAGGCTCTTCTTGAGAAGGTTAATTCACTTAATGTTGACCTTGTTGTTCTTGCAGGATTTCTTGTTAAGATTCCTGAAGAAATGGTACATCAGTATTCACACAGAATTATTAATATACATCCATCACTCATACCATCATTTTGCGGAGTCGGTTTTTATGGACTTCATGTTCATGAGGCTGCACTTGCAAAAGGCGTAAAGGTGACAGGTGCTACTGTTCACTATGTTGATGAGGGAATGGATACGGGCGAGATTATATTCCAGAAAGCAGTTGAAGTTAAAGAGGGCGATACGCCTGAGATTCTTCAGAAAAGAGTTATGGAAGAAGCTGAGTGGAAGCTTCTTCCGGCTGCCATTAATATGATTGCCAATAAAGAAAGGAATTAGATATGAAAGTACTTGTAGTTGGAAGCGGCGGACGTGAACATGCTATCTGCTGGAAGATTTCACAGAGTCCTAAGGTTGATAAGATATATTGTGCTCCGGGTAATGCAGGAATTTCACAGATCGCTGAATGTGTTGACATCAAGGCGATGGAATTCGATAAGCTTGTTGCATTTGCTAAAGAAAAAAATATTGATTTAACAGTAATTGGTATGGATGACCCGCTTGTCGGCGGTATTGTCGATGTGTTTGAGGCAGAAGGATTAAGAGTATTCGGACCGAGGAAGAATGCGGCTATCCTTGAAGGCTCAAAAGCATTTTCAAAAGATTTGATGAAAAAATATAACATTCCTACCGCAGCATATGAGACATTCACATCTGCCGATGATGCAAAAGCATATCTTGAAAATGCAGAGTATCCTATCGTATTAAAAGCAGACGGACTTGCACTTGGTAAGGGTGTTCTTATCTGCCCTACAAAGGAAGAAGCACTTGCTGGAGTTGATGAGCTTATGCTTGATAAGAAATTCGGATCTGCTGGAAATACAATTGTTATAGAAGAGTTTATGACAGGACGTGAGGTATCTGTATTATCATTTGTTGACGGTAACACAATCAGGATTATGTCATCTGCACAGGATCACAAGAGAGCAAAAGATGGTGATCAGGGGCTTAACACAGGCGGTATGGGTAACTTTTCACCGAGTCCTTTCTATACAAAGGAAGTTGATGATTTCTGTCAGAAATATGTATACCAGCCTACGGTTGATGCCATGAAAGCAGAAGGAAGACCATTCAAGGGTGTTATTTTCTTCGGACTTATGCTTACACCTAAGGGACCAAGAGTCCTTGAGTACAATGCACGTTTCGGTGACCCTGAAGCACAGGTTGTTCTTCCGAGAATGAAGAATGATATAATTGATGTATTTGAGGCCTGCATCGACGGAACACTTGATAAGATTGACCTTCAGTTTGAAGACAATGCATGCGTATGTGTTGTTCTTGCTTCTGACGGATACCCTCTTTCTTATGAAAAAGGATTTGAGATTACAGGTATGGATAAATTCCATGATGATGAAGGATATTTCCTTTTCCATGCAGGAACAAAGTTTAATGAAGAGGGCAAAGTTGTAACTAATGGCGGACGTGTACTCGGTGTTACCGCATTGGGCAAGGATTTAAAAGAAGCCCGTGCAAATGCGTACCGTGCTACGGAATGGGTTGATTTTGCAAACAAATATATGCGTCACGATATAGGAAAAGCTATAGACGAAGCAGACGTTTAAGATATTATGAGAAGCATGCCCATATGTGTGTGCTTCTCATATTGTATAAATAAGAGGCTGCGTTATCGTAACACCGGTTTTTGGCAGTAAGTGCCGCAATTTTTAAATTATTATTAAGTAAAAGGAAAGTTTGAAAATGAAAATTACATCAGTAAAGGGAACTAACGATTATCTTCCTAACGAAGTGGAGATTCGTGATTATCTTCAGGAAAGAATTCTCAGTGTATATAAGGAAAATGGTTTTGAACATATCATTACACCTGCAATAGAAGATATTGAAAATCTTGATAAGAGCGACGGCGGTGAGAATCTTAATCTTATATTTAAGATTATGAAGCGAGGAGATAAGCTTGACAAAGCACTTGCTTCAGGAGTTACTGCTGCAAATGAAAATGAACTTGCGGATATGGGCTTAAGGTATGACCTTACACTTCCGTTGAGCCGTTATTATGCCAACAACAAAGATAAGCTTACACTTCCAATGAAGTGTATACAGATTGACCGTGTATACAGAGCCGAGAGACCTCAGAAGGGAAGACTTCGTGAGTTTATCCAGTGCGATATTGATATTATCGGTTCAGAGTCTACGGATTCGGAGATTGAACTTATTCTTACAACAACAAAGGCTCTTGATGCAATCGGTCTTAAAAATTATAAGGTTAAGTTAAATGACAGAAGACTTTTACGTGCTGTTCTTCAGTCATTTGGATTTGCGGAAAATGATTTGGACAGTGTATGTATCACATTTGATAAAATGGACAAAATCGGTCTTACGGGAGTTGTTGAAGAACTTACAGAAAAGGGATTTGCAAAGGATGCTGTCGATAACTTTGAAAAGTTCTTATCAGAGGGTGATTTTACTCTTGAAAGCTTAAAATCACGTCTTGAGGACAAAACTCCGGCAGAAAGCCTTGAACATATCATTGACACTGTAAATGAGCTTACAGGCAATGCGTTTGAACTTGTATTTGATTTGTCGCTTGTAAGAGGACAGGGATATTATACAGGAACAGTATTTGAAGTTGAGAGTATTGATTTCAAGGGAGCTGTTGCAGGCGGCGGAAGATACGACCACCTTATCGGCAAATTCCTCAATGAAGATATTCCTGCTGTAGGTTTCTCAATCGGTTTTGAGAGAATATTCGGAATTCTTATGAATAACGGAATCAGTATTGAACAGAGAGCCGACAAGATTGCGGTTGTATATGAGGACGGACAGTTAAAAGATGCTGTCAAGGCGGCTGATGCTTTAAGAGCACAGGGGAAAATCGCGTCATTATACATCAAGCCTAAAAAGCTCGGCAAGTTCCTTAACAAACTTGAAGAACGCGGTTACGACGGATTCCTTAATGTCGGCGTGAGCGAAGAAGTGAGCATGTTTGAGAAGTAAGCAGGGCATAAATAGCATGTAAGACATGAAAACAGGTGAGCTTGAGAAGTAAAGAATAAAAGATGAAATATTATGGAGGGTTAAATGGGCAGAAAAAAGAAAAATATAATTATTATAATATGTGTATTGAGCATAGTCATTGTATATTTTTCAATTAACTTTCTGATATGGGGGATTGTACCGCCTAAGAAGACAATATATTTTTTAAGCAATGAAGTGTCATTAAAGTACGAAAGAAAAAAATGCAATAATGGAATTATATCTGTTGTGTATAAAGATTCTGCGGGGAATGATTATATATTTGACAGAAACGGAAAACTGACGGGATATTACGATGTCGGCGGAGGAGCTGATTTTCCGGGTTATGATGCGGCTGAAATAAATCCGTCTGATGACAGTGATGAAGCATTGATATATTCTTTGGGACAGAAAGCGAAAACTGTTTTTGAAGAATTGATTATCGATAAGAGCAGAATTTCACAATATGAGTTAATTACTTCCGAAACATTTACTTCATATGGGGTGTGCCAATTCTCGTTTGTGAAGAGTATTAACGGATTTAATACTAATGATACGTTAAGTATTGCGATTGACAGAGACGGAAAGATAAAATCATACACAGGCAGTCGTCAGGGGATATTTGATAATCTTACAGTCAATGCAGATAGGTCTGACATAGAGAAATTTATAGATGAAAAAGTGAATTCGCGGTATAAAAATCAGACTGTGAAATATAACGTGAACAGCATGACTATAGATAAGAAAAAGAATAAGTTTTATATCAGATGTTTTGTCGGCGTTGAAACAGAAGAGTATATTACCGGGGACGAATATGAATACAGGCTTAAATAGTGCCACATTTTTAAGATAAGAAAATTTTAAGATAAGTAAAACAGTGCTGCCACATATTAAAGGATATTAGTCTTTAGATATGCGGCAGCACTGTTTGTTAATTTATTTCGCCCCTGTTACAACAGCTTTGTCAAGGGCAGCTTTTATGCCGGAGAGAATCATGCTTGAAGTGTATTTGCTTTCGGCACTGTAAGTTATATTCTGCGTGCTTCCGTTTATTTTTACGGCAGAAGCGATTTCTTCAAAATTATCATTTAACATAGGATACATTGTTGTTACGCTGTCAGACAGATTGACAAGCTCTATATTATTAATATTATTTTTATCAAGAGTTACTTTTATATCTACAGGATTTCCATCAAGCATAATAGAAGCAGTGTATACACCGGGCGTGTAGGTTACCGGTGAATTTTTGTATGTAGAATTCCTGACATCTGAGGAATCAGTATCCGCAGCGGATTTTACATCGCTAGATGTCGTCCTGGCATTGCCGGATGATGAGCCGGAATCATTTTTTCCCATGTTAAAATATAAAACAATGCCGGCGATAAGGACAATTGCGGCAATAACGGCAATGATAAGCCATTTCATACGGATTACAACAATTTTTGTCTGAGAATTCATAGTCATTTACCTCGTTTTTTGTTATTATAAAGATATGCGGAATCAGTATGAAATATGAATGGAGGAAATAAAATGTCACTTCAGATTGTAGCAGGTGGTTCGGGGGCAGGAAAATCAACATATATATATTCGGATGTAATTGAGAAATCCATGAAATATCCTGAAAAAAACTATATTGTTGTAGTTCCTGAACAGTATACGATGGCAACACAGAAGAAACTTGTTGAGAGCCATCCGCGAAAAGGAATTCTTAATATAGATGTTGTGAGTTTTGAGCGTCTTTCTTATAAGGTGTTTGAAGAAATAGGCGGACAGAATCATCCGGTTCTTGACGATACAGGTAAAAATCTTATTGTCCGTAAAGTCCTTGGCGATAACAGGGATAAGCTGAGATATTTTGGCAGCAATATCAACAAGACGGGATTTGTCTCAGAATTAAAGTCGGTTATATCGGAATTTCTTCAA
>UMBG01027278.1_pt1 | contig 30011 bp, 35 predicted proteins | sample 1963931 | NCBI WGS metagenome assembly UMBG01 (sample SAMEA4835938, study PRJEB28245) | human gut metagenome | biome: gut microbiome; material: fecal sample | place: Denmark | collected 2008 | reverse complement strand
CTTCCGAAGTGGCTATATCAGCAGCGGTAATTAATCTTTCTAGTCTTCGTCTTTTAGCAGCTATATCAAATCTTTGGCTCTTTACAATTTCTTCAAAGGCGTTAGTACTGAAATAACAACTATCACCGATTATTTCTTGTTTAGCACTGCGGTAATCAGTTATGCCCTCAGTTTGGACTTGCTCTAGAAATTTACGATACAATATATATTCACTAGCTGAAAATTTAATTTTACGAAGCTGGCGACCAATTAAATCGATAACAAGTTCATCAACCTCCTGAGAAGTCAAGCCTATTTCTTCTGGATTTCTATCGAGATAATTACTATAGATAAACAAAGAAATAGCATTCAATTCACTAATTGTATGGTTGCTATTACCAACATATAAAGTATTAATTATATTTTGAATGAGCGGAAATGTTTTTTGAAATGGTATAGTTCGCGCTGAAAAGGTACAAAGATAGTCTTCTATTTCTTTAATTTTATCTTTTGAAGGGCCTTGGTAAAATCTTAAGAGGCAAGATCTTGGTATCATAATTTTTGAAGCACTACTGTTTGTTAAATACTTTTTCGACATCTGCTTAGCAAATGCATCAACAAATTTATAACTATTTGGATCAAAGGGATTTTGTTCTAATTCAGCGCAGACAAAACTGGTGATATTAGTATCCCACATATTTGTTCTCATTATATTTTCCCCCTGAAAAATTATTAAAATGGCATTTTAAAATTTCCATTTTTCATTTGTTTCATCATTACTTTCATTTGGTCAAATTGTTTTAAAAGGCGGTTTACTTCCTCAACGGTTTGACCACTACCAGCAGCTATTCTTTTTTTACGACTAGCTTTCAAAATATCTGGATTTTTGCGTTCTTTTGGTGTCATTGATAAGATAATTGCTTCAATATGAGCCATCTGTTTTGGATCAATATTGACATTATTTAATCCCATTTTTTTAGCACCAGGTAACATTTTTATAATATTTTCTAGTGGACCCAATTTTTTTATTTGGTTTAATTGAGTTAAAAAGTCTTCTAAATCAAATTTACCCTTCTGCATTTTTTCGGCAGCTTTTAAAGCTTCATCATCATCTAATAAGGCTTCTGCTTTGTCAGCAATACTCATAAGGTCACCCATATCTAGAATACGATTGGCCATACTTTGTGGACGAAATTTTTCTAAACCATCCATTTTTTCACTAACACCAATAAATTTAATCGGAATATTTGTTAAATGTCTTATTGATAAAGCGGCTCCACCCTTAGTGTCACCATCTAGTTTGGTTAAAACTGCTCCTGTAAGTGGTAATTTATTATTGAATCCTTCGATAACATTAACGGCATCTTGACCTGTCATACTATCAACTACTAGTAATATTTCATTTGGTTTTACTTCTTCATTGATATTTTGAAGTTCAGTCATTAAGTCTTCATCAATGTGAAGTCTACCAGCAGTATCGATTAAAACATAATTAAAACCATTTTCTTTGGCATATGTTACAGCATTTTTGGCAATTTCAACAGGATTACCTTTGCCTTCGCTATAAACTTCGATATTTAGTTCTTTGCCTAGTTGTTTTAACTGATCAATAGCGGCTGGACGATAAACATCACAGGCAACCATTAATGGCTTTAATCCATATTTTTTTCTTAGATGTAGAGCTAATTTCCCAACGGTTGTTGTTTTACCACTACCTTGAAGACCGGCCATCATTAAAATTGTCATTGGTTTTATGACAATTAATGGTTCATCTTCTTTACCTAATAAGTCAATTAATTCGTCTCTAACGATTTTGACAAAAACTTCACCAGGTTTTAAGCTTTTTTGAATTTCCTCACCTAATGATTTTTCTTTAACATTATTGATAAATTCTTTAACAACTTTGTAGTTAACGTCTGCTTCTAATAAAGCTAGTCTTATTTCTCTTGTTACTTCACTAATATTATCTTCGGTTATTTTCCCATAACCTTTTATTTTATTCATGGCATTTTGTAATCTATCGCCTAAACTTTCAAACATTCTATCACCTTTTTTAATTATACATTAAAAGTTTAAAAAAATCTATTTTTAGATAGATTTTATTTAATATATTTTAAGTTTTTATGAAAGCTTCTTTTCAATATTTTTTTGTGTTCCATCTTTTAAAATCACATCACATTTGGCACTAGCACTAGTATCTCCTACAACAAATGTAATACTATTAATCTTGCTAACTTTAATGCCTTCAAGCGGTTGATAATTTTCAAAAATTACTTTGTTTTCATAACTGTACGCATATTTAACAGTTCCATCTTCCATAATGAAAACAACGGCTTCATCAGCACCACTTGAAATTACGCCATCCATAACCTTGGCATCTTGTATTTTTTGATTTGCCAAATCAATTTCTTTAGTAAGTAGTTTTTGTCCTTCATTTTCTAATGAGTTTGCTTCGGTATAAAATGCACTATTTTCTGTATAACTAATTGATACATACCTACCGGCAGAAGTTTTCATATTTGGCGCCTGTGGGATAGAGATATCATCCTTAACTAAATTTTTATTTTCTTCCTTTAACGTTTTAATTTCTTTATTAAGTTTAATAGTTGGATCTTCTTTAATAATTTTATCATAGATTATAAATCCGCCCAGTCCTAAAGAAATTAATAATAAAATTATAATTATGGTAGTTTTCCCCTTTTTGTTTTTTTCCATTTTTGCACTTCCTTATGTTTAAATTATAACATCCTATATTAGAATAAGCAATGTTTTTATTATTTAGAAATGTAAAGAAAAATCTACTTTTTTTGTAGATTTTATTTAATATATTTTAAGTTATCTTTATCAGTCTTAGCAAGAGTGATAGTCTTGGTATCAGTAGTATAAGTTAATGTATCATCTGAATTAATAGTAAATTCATATGTCTTATCATTAGTACTAGTGGTATCAGTCGTATCATCAGTTTCAGATGAGGCAATCATGGTAATTTTTTTATCAGTTACAGTATAAGTACCCTTGATTACATCTTTACTCTTGTCAGTTCTAACAAGTTTAGCACTACCATCTTTATCTAAAACTAATTCAATATAATGATTGTTCTTATCAGTAGTATCAGTACCTCTATTATCATCAGTACCATTATCTAGAACGTCAGAGTTATCAGTGGTTCCAGTTGTATCAGTTGTATATTTTGCTTGATAAGAACCGGCAACATCTTTAGTTTCAGTTTTATCTGTATTATTATCTGTAATATTAGGTTCCTTAGTAGTATTATTATCTGCTTCATCTTTATTAGCAAAAATGAAATAAGCAATAAGCCCAGCAACTAATAAAACGATAATAACAACAGCGATGATCATACCTGTATTATCTTTTCTTTCTTCCATATTTAACACACCTTTCTAAATATATCATGGCACAAAAAAACATATTTATTAGTAAAAAATACGTTTTTTGACATTTTTTTAAAAATTGAACATTATCCACTCTGGTTTAACTATTAAAAGTAAACCAATTAAAAGCATGATAAGTCCTCCAATTAGATGTGAATATTTACTGTATTTAGTAGATATTCCTGTTACTTCTAATGTTTTCATAGCAATAACAAAAACAATTATATCGTCTAATAGGAAGAATAAAATGTAAAGAAAAATATTAAAACCATACTCTAAGGTATTTAAATCATTCATAGCTAGAACGCTAGTAAACAATAATGGAAGACCGGCTGAACATGCTAGTTCCACTAAGTTAACAGAAACTGCTAGAGTGATAACACCAAAAATGGCTAATATAAAACTTTTTTCATGTGTAAATTTTTTTATTTTAGCGAACATCTTTTGCCTTTTGTTATCATTGACAACAGTACATCCACTTGGATTATTTTTTTGTTTTAAATAACTTCGAAGATTTATAGCTCCGCCAACAATAGCTACAACGGCAATCAAGGTTCTTAATAATACTTGTTCTAAAGCTGTAACCGCTATTTGTAGCCACGCTACCATAAAGAGAAGATAAATAAAGGCAGAAGCTACTAGAAAGGTTAAACCTAAAGTCCACATCCTTTTTTTGTCTTTCATTCCAAGAAGCATGCTTATTAAAAATAGTAATACCCACATCGCACATGGGTTAAAACCGTCAACTAAACCAATAACTACAGCAAGGATTGGTAAAGACACATTTTGGGCATTTATCTCACCGAGAATAGGAACTGTGATGTCTTCATCTTTACTTGAATTATTTGATGATGGGAGTTCTTTGTTTTCTTTAACATAACTAACTGCATCGACTTCAGGATCTTTTAAATTTTTGTCAATAAGCTTTTTTATTTGACTTTCAGTATTGTCATTATAACCAGTTAAACCAGTTGTCCCAATAACGGTATAAGGAACTCCACTGTCATCATTTTTTAGTGCCGATCTAACATGCTCTAAAAGAGCACTGTTATCAGGATTGTGCCAAACTTCAAATTTTTTGATGATTAAATCATCACCATAATCTTTTTTTAAAGTTTCTAAATACTCTTGCTCTGCTTCACAGTGAGGGCACTCTTTACCATAAAATAAATTTAAAGTAACTTCTTCAGCGTTTACAGTAAAGGGAAGAAAAAATAAAATAGCAGCGAAAATAATAATTTTTATTTTATTATTCATTGCATCTCCTTGATAACATTAATAACTTCATCTTTGGTTCTTTCGCCAATTAGTCTTTTTTCTTCATTGCCATTTTGGAAAATAATTACAGGTAAGATAGTTCCAACATTATATTTTTTAACCATCTCTGGATCCATATCATAATCATAAGTTGTGATTTCAATATTTGGGTATTCTTTAGCTACCTCTTTCCAAACTTTTTTCATTACTAAACAACCACTACACCAGATTGCTTCAATTTTAGTTATTTTCATACTAACACTCCTGAAACAGTATCATCGTTTTCAATATATTCATTGGTATTAATAACTCTAAAGTGCTTCTTATCATCGCGAATAACAATTTGTTTAATTCCAGCATTGATAATAAAACGTTTGCACATTTCACAGGGTGTTGTTCCTTTGATGTAATTGCCTGTTTTTGCTTCTTTACCAGAAAGATAAAGAGTACTATCTAATAAATCGGCTCTAGATGATGAAATTATAGCATTTTGCTCGGCATGAACACTACGACATAGTTCATATCTCTCACCTGATGGAATTTGAAGTTCCTCTCTGGTACAATGACCTATGTCCGAACAATTAGCACGTCCTCTAGGGGCACCATTATAACCAGTGGCAACTATTTCATCATTTTTAACAATAACGGCTCCATAATTTCTTCTTAAACAAGTACTTCTTTCAAGAACTGTTTCTGCAATATCTAAATAATAATTATGTTTATCTATTCTCATTTTATCTTACCTCATTACTAATTTTTTATAACTTTTATCAAAACTTTTTAAAAATTTATTAATATCTTCATCTGTAGTCTTTCTAGAAATACTAATTCTAATACTTGATGAAGCTCTTTGATCATCATTTGTTACAGCCATCACTGATTTTGAAGTGTTTCCTGTTGAACAAGCGCTTTGCGTTGAAACGTATATTTCATCTTCTTCTAAAGCGTGTAGCATAGTTTCAGGTTTAACAGATACAATACTAATATTTAAAATATGAGGTATTGAATACTCATTACTATTAATATATACATTATCGTATCCTTTTAATGAATCTTTTATTTTTTTATTTAATTCATTGACTTTTTTTATATCATTATCGATATTTTCATAAGCTAATCTTAATGCTTTAGCTTGACTAACAATAAGCTGGGTAGCTGGAGTACCACTACGATAAACGGTTGTACTTTTGCCACCATGAATTAAAGGCGTTAAATTAATTTTTTCTTTTTTAATCAAGGCTCCTATTCCTTTAATACCAAAAAATTTGTGAGCAGCGAAACTAGCTAAATCAACATCAGTTAAATCTACTTTAACTTTACCAATTGCCTGCGTTACATCACTATGAAAAATTACTTTTGGAAACACTTTTAACATTTTTCCAATTTCTTCGATTGGCTGCCTAATACCAGTTTCACTATTAACTGCACTAATACTTACGAAAATGGTTTTGTCAGTAATCATTTCTTTTAAGGCTTCAATATCTACTAAACCGTTTTTTAAAGGAACAATATCAACCTCATAACCGTGGTTAGCTAAATAATTTAACGGTCCATAAATTGAAGAATGCTCTAAATCGGTTGTAATAATATGGTTTCCCCTATTTGAATATGTTTCCATTCCTTTAATTGCTAAGTTATTAGCTTCAGAAGCACCTGATGTATAAATTATTTCACTTGGCTTAACATTTAAAATGTTAGCTATTTGATTTGTACTAGCATCAATTAATGCTTTAGCTTCAGTTCCTAATTTATGAAGAGAATTTGGATTACCAATATATTTAGATGCTTTAACAAAGCTCTCTAAAACTTCCTCGTCGATAGGACAAGTTGCACTATAGTCTAAATATGTCATTTTATCACCTTTATAATTATAGCATATTTTTATAAAAAAAGATTAATTGTTAATCTTCTTTTATAGTTGTCTTATTTTACGGTATCAAAACCACTACGTTTAAATAATTTTTCCATATCATAATTTGAATAGAAAATTGTTGTTGGTCTACCGTGTGGGCAGTTATATGGGTTTTTACATTTTCTTAAATCGGAAACTAAAGCTTCCATCTCTTCCATTGTAATATTTGTATTAGCTTTAATAGCTTTTTTACAACTCATCATGGTTGCAACTTTCTCGTTGAACTTTTCGATATCAAAATTCTTTTCTGTAGCAATGACGATTTCAATTATTTTTCTGATAGAATCTTCTTCGTAACCCGATGCGATCCAAGTTGGGTGCTCTTTAATGATTACTGAATTCACACCAAATTCTTCAATGTCAAATTTCAAGTCTCTTAAAATATTCATATTTTCTTTTAAAATCATAAATTCGGTATTAGAAAATTCCATAGTTATTGGGAACAGTAATGGCGTGCTTGCAATATTAGGTTTTCCCATTTCTTCTTTGAATTTCTCGTAATTGCATCTTTCTTTTGCGGCGTGCTGATCAATTATATACATACCACGTTCATTTTGACAAATAATATATGTGCCATGAACTAAACCTACTGGATACATTTCTGGCATGACTTTTTCATCATAAGGATTATAATCTTCAGTAGCTTCATGGACTATATCACCAGTGGTATCGATTTCATAAGTTATTGTTTCTTCTTCATTATTATCAAAGCTAAAAGTATTAACTATTAAATCACGTGGTTCTAGATCTAAAGGTTCAAATTTTGGACGTTCTTTTTTTATTCCTTCTTCACGTTCTAATTCTAGAGTCATTTCTTGATACTTTGGTTTTGGCTCTTTAATTTGAACTTCAGGGATCAAATTTTTATTACTAATGGTCTTTTTAATTGTTTCACTTATAAGATCTAGTAAAGTATCTATTTTACTAAATTTAATATCCATTTTGGTTGGATGAATATTAACATCAATCACGGATGGATCAACAGTAATATGGATGACGGTTACAGGATAACGATTGTCTGGTTTATATGAATGATAGCTATCATTAATAATTCTATTGATGTCGGTGTTTCTAACAATACGACCGTTTACCAAGGTTATCATATTATTACGGCTTGAACGGTGAACCTCAGGAGATGAAATATAACCATCAATTTCATAGTCGGCATTTTCAGCATGGATTTCTAACATTTTTCTAGTGACATCGGTACCATATATGTTTTTAATTGCTTTAAGTGTATTATCAGAGCCATCTGTTTGCAGAATAATATTTCCATTATTAGAAAGAACAAATCTGATATCTGGCCTTGATAAAGATAATTTATTCATATAATCAGTTATACTAGCTAATTCAGTATATAAGCTCTTCATATGTTTTAAACGAGCTGGGGTATTATAAAATAGTTCACTAACGGAAATAATAGTTCCTTTTCTAGCGTCACCCTTTTCAACTGTTTGAATGCGTCCACCACTGATAACAACATGAGTCCCCACTTCACCTGTGGATGTTTTTAAATCAACTTTACTAACAGCAGCTATTGAGGCTAAGGCTTCGCCTCTAAAACCTAGGGTAGTTAATCTAAATAAGTCTTCTTCATCATCAATTTTACTAGTCGCATGTCTGGAGAATGCTAAAACAGCATCGTCTTCTTCCATGCCTTTACCATTGTCGATAACTTTTATTTCTTTTGTGCCGGCTTCTTCTAATTCTACTTTTATTTCAGTAGAGCCTGCGTCGATACTATTTTCGACTAATTCTTTAACAACTGAAGCGCACCTTTCAACTACTTCTCCAGCTGCTATTTTATTTGCTAAAACTTCGTCCATTACTTTTATTACTGACATTTTATCACCTTCTTTAATTATACAGGAAAGTTGTTTTAATTTAAAGAAAAAAACAATTAAATGTTAGATTAATTGTCTTTTTTTAGATAGTTAATTATACTTTGAATGTCTTCTTGATCTTTAGCTTTATTTTTTCTTTGTTTATAAGCAAGAATAGTGTCTAGCTTTTCTAAATATACACCGTCGATTCTTTCACAATTAAATTGTTTTTTTTCATTGATAATGATTTTTACGGTATCATTTATTTTACTTAGCTCACATTCACCATCTTGATTTAAGGTAATATTATATTTTTCTTTAAGTTTTAAATATTCTTCTTCAGTTAAGCAAATATCTAAATCTTTTGTTTGATTTTTTAATCCTCTTAATACTAGACTACTACCGCCTAAAATATAAAAATTATCTAAGTTTAAGTTTAGTTCTTGGATTAATTTTTTAATTGTTTCTTTATTCATTTTCTTCTCCAATTATTTATGATTAATTTTTAGTTCGGCATAACCTGTACTCTCATCATATTCTCTTGTAAATACATAATCATTTAATTCGGTAATGCAGATTTCAGCAGTAGTATTGACAATACAACCATCTACCAAATGACCACCGATTGTTTGACCATCGCAATCAGATAGGCTAATGTGAATATGACAACCATTTTTTGAAACGGTTCCAGTTATACTAACAATTTCAAATTGTTCCTGACGATGCATAATTGTTTCTCCATCAGCTAATCTTAATTTTGCTTCATTAACGCAGCCAACGCAGCAAGTAATTATGCCAGCTTCTATATTGCTTTCTTTTGCATATTTAATTATTTCTTGTTTTAAATCCTGACCTTTAATTAGTCTTATAACATGATTCATTTTATCTCTCCTTTATATATAGTATATCATAAAAAAAGAAGCTATTTACTTCTTAATATTTTTTTAGCTGCTCCAATAATTATTAAAACTACAGCTATTACACTTAAGGCAAAAGCAACTATTACATTTGAAATATTAGTCGGGTCTTCCTCGCCTAATAAATAGGCACATAATGGATTAGTATAAATAGTACATATTGCCATTAAAATTGTTATAATAGCAACTTTAAAATAGTTATTTATTTTGGTTAATTTTACTATTAATATTCCTATCCAAGCTAATGCTAATTCAAAGGTAACTATAGGATATGCAAAGTTTAATAACCAGCCACCTTTAGTGTATAAATCACAAATGAATAATAAAGTATAAATCAATAGTGTTACTATTACACTAATTTTTATTGTAATGTTTTTAACTCCTATTTTTTTAAAGAAAATTGGTAAACTAGTGATAGCAAAAGAAATTAAGATACTGTTTACAACTATAAAGAACCATGACAAAGTATGATCAATTGCTAGATTACAAATGAAGCAAGTAATAATCGCTATTATATAAGAAGCAATCAAACAATATTGAATGCCATTTATTAATCTATTATATTTTTGGGCTTTAATTTTATTTTCGCTTGCTGCATTATCATCACAGGCTGTAAAGAATTCATGTTCAGATATTCCAAGTTCTTTACATAATTTAGTGATAATTGTAATATCTGGATAAGTAATTCCCCTTTCCCATTTTGAAATAGTAGTCGGTATGACATAAAGTTTTTCTGCTAATTCTTCTTGTGTCATATTTAGTAATTTTCTTTTATGAGCTATATACTCGCCAAAGCTTTTTTTGTTTTCCATGATAATGTCTCCCTTCATTAATAATTATATATTTTTCTTTATTTATTAGCAATGGCTTATTAAGCTAGTTAAAATTTATATTATAGTTTCTTATTTTTACCTCGATTATAAAAACCAATCATTATGAAAATTACAGCGACGGCTAAAAAAATAGAACGGGTTATTTCGTTAGTTATTGTAATTGCGGCAACAAATAAACCTAATACAATTCCACATAATAAATAACTAATAATTTTTTGATAAAGTTGTTTTTTTTCATTTTCTAAAATGTATAATAAGTTTTCATCAGATTTTTCTGTTAAACTTTCCTTTGGAATATATTCACCAGCAAATAATTCATTTAGGGATATTTTTAGTAACCCACAAACAGGGGTAAAAAGGGAAACATCTGGTAAACTTCGACCATTTTTACATTTGCTAATAGCCTTATTAGTAACACCTAATTTTTCTGCCAATTCTTCTTGAGTATAATTTTGTTTTTTTCGACATTCTGCAATAAACTTTCCTATTTTTTCTTGATTCATAAAATTCTTCCTTTCTATAAAAATCATAACACTTTATTTTCTAATTGTTCAATCCACTAATGGTAGAATTATTAAAAGTAAATTATTTATTTCAAAGTATCAGTAATATGTGATTGGTATTTTATTATGTTGTTTACCTTACTAATTGTTTTGTTTTAACAAAATCGGGAGTTCTTTGATGATAAATGGCAACTTCCTCAATTCCTAAACTATCTAAAATAGCAATAGCAGTACTAAAGTCTTTCGCTAAATCATCAATTTTATGGGCATCTGATCCTAAGGTTATTATTTGTCCGCCTAAATCACGATAATGTTTTAAAATTTCAATGTTAGAGTGTGGACTATCTAGTCCATACCTTAAACCAGAGGTATTTATTTCTAAACCTTTGTCTTTTCTAACTAATTCACCTAATATAGCATCTAATATTTCTCTAAACTCATGATAGTCTATATGTTTATCATCATAGCCACCATATCTAACAACATAATCCAAATGACCATAAACATCAAATTCATCATAATTTTTGATATTATTTAAGACTTCCTCAAAATATTTTAAATAGGCTTTTCTTCTAGTCAATCCTTCAAAAAAACTAGGATCCATCGACATATCTTTTTTACAAGTTATATGGGATGGGCCTATTATAAAGTCAAAAGGATATTTTGGTACCATATCTTTTATTTGAACTGTTGTATCTGGTTGCAGTCCTATTTCAATCCCAAAATTCAAATTAAAATCGGATGTTTGTTTTAAAGCTTGAAATGATTGAAAATACATATCAACATCTAAGGTTTTTAATTGAGTATTTAGTCCATCGTAAATATCGTAGTGTTCTGTAAAAGTAATTTCATCAACACCTTTTTTGGTGCTATAGCGATATAGTCTTTAGCGGTGGAAATTCCATCATGGCTAATTTTAGTGTGAACATGGCAATCTTTATACATAATTTTTCCTTTCTAATTTTGATATAAGTATATATCTAAGTTAAGTTTTTGTAAAATTGTTTATCGTTTCTATTTAAATTATAATATGTTATAATAAATGTAATGATAGGAGGCAATCTTATGGCATATATTACACTTAAAAATATTAAAAAGGAATATACAATGGGTGAAGTAAAAATTAAGGCGTTAGATAAAGCTTCATTCGAAATTGAAAAAGGTGAATTAGCTGTTATTTTAGGTCCTTCTGGTGCAGGAAAAACAACAGTTTTAAATATCTTAGGTGGGATGGATGCTTGCGATAGTGGTGAAGTTATTGTCGATGGTGAACTAATTTCTAATTATAATTCCAAAAAATTAGTTTTATATAGACGTTATGATATTGGATTTGTATTTCAGTTTTATAATTTAGTTCAAAATTTGACAACTTTGGAAAATGTTGAATTAGCTAGTCAAATTTGCAAAAATCCATTGGAGCCTGAAGAGTGTTTGAAACGGGTTGGTCTTGGAAACAGACTAAAAAACTTTCCAGCACAACTTTCAGGTGGTGAACAGCAGCGTGTAGCAATCGCTAGGGCTATTGCAAAAAATCCAAAATTATTATTATGCGATGAGCCTACTGGAGCTTTGGATTCAAAAACTGGAAGAAAAATTTTAGAATTACTTCAAGAAATGGTTTTAAAGTATGGGATGACTACTATTATTATTACCCATAATGCGGAAATTGCGAAAATTGCCAATCGAGTTATTCATATGAAAAATGGAAAAGTTGAAAAAACAATCATCAATGATAATCCGAAAAATGTTGCGGAGCTTGACTGGTAATGTTTTTACTATTTAAATCAGCAATTTTCAAAATTAAAAGATCATTTGGAAGATTTTTATCAGTTGTTTTAATTGTAGCCTTAGGCGCGGGATTCTTTGCAGGCCTTCGTGAAGCCTCACCTGATATGTTGAAAACAGTTCAACAATATTATAATGACAATTTACTTATGGACTACAAAATCACTTCAACTATGGGATTAACTAATGATGATATCGAGGAACTTCAAAAAATTGAAAACGTCGATAAAGTTATTCCTAGTTATTCGGTTGATGTTCTAATTGATGGTAAAGCAGTTAGATTAAATGCAATTGAAAATGATGTAAATAAAATTACGTTAAAAGAAGGAAGGCTCCCAAAGAACAATAAGGAATGTGTGGGTGACGCTAATTACTTTAAAATTGGTGACTCACCTACTTTTGCTAAAGATAAACTAAGTGATTATGTAGATATTTCATCATGTAAAATCGTCGGATTAGCAGATTCTGTGCTTTATTTGGGCCAAGAAAAAGGAATTGCCAATATAGGTAATGGAAAATTAGAATCTTTTATTTTTATTCCCAAAGATAATTTTACAATGGAATACTATACGGAAGCTTACCTTTTAGCTAAAGGCACTTTGGAAACTTCGCCTTACACTAAAGAGTACGAAAATAAAATAGTACTATTGAATAAAGAACTTCAAGAATTAAAACCAATTCAGGAAACTAAAAGATATGAGGAAATTTTAGAAGAAGCGACTTTAGAAATTAATAAGGCTCAAACGGAATTAAATGAAAAGCTTACTAAGGCTAATGAAGAACTTAGTAAAAATAAACAAGAACTTGATAACAGTAAACAAAAAATTGATAATGGCTATAGTAAATTAACTACTAGTCAAAATGAACTAAATAAGAAAAAAAGTGAAACTGAAAAGACTTTAGAAAATAGTTCACTACAAATTACTAATGGTCTTAATCAAATGCAAAATGAACTAGCTAAATACGGAATTAATGAAAATACATTAACCCAAACTTTAACTAGTTTGAAAACTGAATTAGATAAATGTACCGAAAACTGTGAGGCTTTAACCGAGAAGTATAATGGCTTACAAAATATTTCTAATCAATTAAATTCCTTAAAAGAGCAAGCGAAAAAATTAAATACTGAGAAAACTAAATTTGAAAAAGAAATTCAAAATAGTCAAAGTAAAATTAATCAAAGCAGAAAAACTTTAGACAATAATTTGAAAGAAGTTAATGAAGGCTATAACAAATACAATGAAGCAGTTAAAGAACTCGGGGAAAAAACTAAGACAGCAGAAGAAAAAATTAAAACAGCAACTGAAAAATTAAAAACAATTGAAAAACCTAAATGGTATTTACTAGATCGTACTTCTAACAACGGATATACAGGTTTTTATGAAGACGCTAGTAAAGTAGAAGCAATTGCTAAAGTATTCCCTATTTTCTTCATTGTCGTAGCTGTACTTATGTGTTTAAATACTATGACAAGATTAATCGAGGAAGAACGAAATGAAATTGGAATTTTAACTTCTTTAGGCTATAGTAATTTTAAAATTGTCGGTGGTTATATTTTCTACTGTTTAATCGCAACATTCTTTGGAGTGGCGATTGGTTTATCAGTCGGATACTACTTAATTCCAAATGTTATATACGGAATTTATGATTACGACTATATCCTACCAGCGTTAGACATTTCACTGAAACCTGTTCAATTCTTTATGTTATTAAGTTATGCATCGATATTAATGGTCAGTGTAGCTATATTTGTTTGTATGCGTGAGCTTAAAGAAAAACCGGCAATATTATTAAGACCAAAATCACCTAAAAGCGGTAAAAATGTATTACTGGAAAAAGTTAATTTTATTTGGAAACGTTTTTCATTTACTTGGAAAGTGACACTGCGCAATATCTTCCGATATAAAAAACGTGTATTTATGACAATAATTGGAATTGCTGGATGCACGGCTTTATTATTAACTGGATTTGGATTGCGTGATGGAATTAATGGGGTAATAAATTTACAGTATGACAATATATTAAAATACGATGCACTAATTTCATTAAATAAGGATGTTAAAGAGATACCAAAAGGCGTTAGTGAAAGTTTAAATGATGTAAAAATGACTAATCCTTTATTAACAAGTTCTGAAGCTTACACTTTCAAAGCGAAGGATAAAAATCATGACGTTTATTTAATTGCTCCTTTAGATAGTGATGAGTTCAAACGCTATGTTTCTTTACACAGCGTGGTAAGTGATAAGGATATTTCCTTACCATCTTATGGCGCAGTTATTACTTCAAAAATGGCAAATTTATTAGGCGCAGAAAAAGGAAGTACTATTAAAATAAGGGATAGTGAAAATAATTTATATGTCTTATATGTTGCAGATATTGTTCAAAATTATACGATGCACTACATATATGTAAGTTCTTCATATTTAAAGGAAATTACTAATCACGATCCTAATTATAATACGATTATGGTCGGAATGAAAAATAATAACTACGATGATATTTCAACTAAACTTTTAAATAATAACGAAATTAGTGCGATTAACTATACAAATGATAATATTGAAACTTATGACACAATTATTAAAGGAATGAACAAGATTGTCTATTTGATTATTGGAGCTTCATTACTACTTGCTTTAGCTGTTTTATATAATTTAGTAATTATCAATGTTAATGAACGTACAAGGGAAATTGCTACTTTAAAAGTGCTAGGCTTTAAGGACCGAGAGGTTTCTAGTTATGTTTATAGAGAAATTATTATTTTAACAATTATTGGAATTATTATTGGTCTCTTCTTAGGTGTAATTCTACATAGATATGTTATGGTGACAGCGGAGACAGATAATATTGTATTTTTGAAAAACATTAAAGTATGGAGTTTCTTGTTTGCTTTTGCTTTAACACTGATATCATCAATTATTGTTCAATTAACTACATATTGGCACATGAAAAAAATAAATATGATTGAATCTTTAAAAACATTAGATCAATAAAAAAATAAGGTTATTTAACCTTATTTTTGTTTGGAAGTCCATCACATGTGTCAATAACAATTTGTCTAATTGTTTCTTTATCATCTAAGTTTTCTATCATATACATAGCTTTAGCGCCTTCATATGGAATAGCTTCTTTTAAATTATACTTGTTATTAGTGTCTGTAATTTTAATTAATAGACGACTGTCATATATTCCTCCAAATAATTTACTTTTATAATAAAGTAAATATTCTCCCATCATTGGGCGACATAAAATATCATCTAATAAACTTAATTGTTCTAAAAGAAAATCGCGGTAATCTTTTGACGTAGCCATTAACTATCTCCCCTTTCATTTTCTACTTTTAATGTTAAATCTTTCATATAACTCTCTTGCATGTTTTCTAAATATTTTTTAGCAAATAATTTCATGATAAAATTACTAACTTCTATTTCTTCAGTAAAATTTAATTCAACATTGCCGTTTGGAAGTTCTTTAAATTTACCAGTCCAAATACCTTTAATGTTTTCATTTTTCAATTCAAAGCAATATTCTTCTAGATCTATTTTACTTGTAATTGTGAAGTATGTAGGATATCCTTTTTTTGTATATTCGACGAAATGAATATCGTCAATTATTTCAATTTTAGATAGATCACTTCGCCATAAATAATCTTCATTGTTAGTTACAATTTTCCATAGTTTGTTTTTAGCACAATTAAATTCTTTTTTTATATTTACTTTTATCATGTTTTATCACCTTATAATTATTATAACAGGTATTTATGATTTTATGGCAATGAAAAACACTAATATTAATTAGTGTTTACAAATTATCTTATAAATTTATGGTTCTAAGCAAAGTATTTCAGAATATTATAAATACCACAACTATGATTTATTTAAAAATTCAAGTTTATTAATCAATATGGTGCCGGAAACAGGACTTGAACCTGCGACCTATCGATTACGAGACGATTGCTCTACCAGCTGAGCTATTCCGGCAAACTAATAATATTATATACCATTTTTTATTTTTTGTCTTTATTATTTAAAAATATTTTACGTAAAAAAAGAAAGCGTAGTTTTTACACTTTCTTTTTCACTTTTAAATTTTTACTCATTTAATTGTAAATCTTTTTCATATAAATTTTTATAAAATTTACAATTGTTAAGTAATTCTTTATGTGTACCACTTGCAATTATTTTACCATCACTAACAACAAAAATTTTATCGCTATCAACAACTGTTGATAAACGGTGAGCGATGATTAAGATAGTATACTCGCCTTTCATATTTTGAATTGCTTTTTGAATTTCTGTTTGAGTTTCATTATCTAAAGCACTAGTAGCTTCATCAAATAAAATAATTTCTGCTTCCATAGTATCGCTCAAATGGTTTATATCCTATCATTTTTAATTACTATTGTCAAATTATAAACTTTAGATTATTGCTCTTAAAAAAAGTTTATGATAAAATATTTTTAGGAGGTAGATATGAAAAAAATTTTAATAATTATTTCTATTTTTATAGGACTTTTACTAATAATTGGTTTGGGTATGTTTATTTATATTAAAACTTCATTTTTAAGCGAAAACGAAATCAAAGATATTATTATTAAAGATATGAATAAATCTAGTGAGGAAATCCATTTTGAAAAAGTTGATCTTGAAATAAAGGAAAAATGTTATGAAGTTGACCTTTATTACAATAATAATGAATATGAATATAAAGTAGATGCAAAAAATGGCAAAATTATTTATAGCGATTTCGTTAAACTAAAGGTCCCAACTTCTGAAACAAATACTGATAATCAAAGTAGCAGGTCAGATATAAAGAACCTCGAGGATGCGAAAAATATGGCCCTAGAGCACGCTAATTTAAAGCAGGAAGAAGCCACTTTTACAAAGACTAAAAATGATGTTGAAGATGGTGTTAATATTTATGAAATTGAATTTACAGATAATACTTATAAATATGAATATGAAATTTCTGTAAATAATGGAGAAATTTTAAAAAATAGTAAAGAAAAAATAAATAAACGTGGAAATTAAAACCAATATGATTGTATTAAATAATCCAAGCAATAATAACATATCATTTATATCAAGTTGCAGAATAGATTATTTATTTAAAAAAAATACTAGATTTCAATTTCTAGTATTTTTATATATCACAAAATCTCTTTTTTGATTGTTAGACACTGTTTTTATATTACTCAATTGTTCCTTTTACAAAGGGGATATTATAAGGTAGGCCTACTCTTTGTCCATCATATTTACTAAAATCTAACAAAATTTTTTCTTCTTTTGCTTTATTTGATACGTCGATGTAAATATCAAATAAATCTTCATTTTTTAATTCAAAATCAGAAAAAACAAAAGTCGCACTTTGACGGTCATACTCTGCTTCTTCAAATAACTCTTTTAATAAGCCGGTTATTGAATTTTCAGTACCATTTGGTAAAGTTTTTAGTTTTTCTAGTACTTTATTAGCTATATCAACTTTTTCCATAATGTCATCTCCTAAATTTATTATATCATAATTTAAAAATTTCTATATTAAAATTTTCATATTTTGAATAATTCTTACTAATATCGTCATAATCAAACAGTCGTTTTTAGTTCTTTATAATTTTTTATAAAGATTCTTTTTAGTTTTAATTTCATATTTTTAATATCATTTTCATTAAATTTACTCATTAATTTCATTCTCCAATACTAAATATTTATAAATTTCTCCCCAGTTATTAACATTTATAACATTGTTCTTATCTTGAATTCTATTTGAAGCATTATTTTTAAAATATAAAGCAATAATGTCATTATCTGAGGCATTTTTACAAATTGTATCATCATCGTCAATCATATAATCCACATTTTCGCTTAATAATCTTTCAATTTTATGATGTTCATTATTAAATATAGTTATGTTGTCAAAACCTATACTATTTAATTTTTTCTTTGCTATTTCTGTTTCAAAATCGTTTCTTGACGTTACAACAATAAATTCAAATTTATCTTTTAATTTATTTAATACTATTTCAACACCTGTCATAAAGTTAGCAGTTATCAAAACTTTTTCTGCATTTTCATTATAAAAACTTTTAAATTCATCTTCTGACCAATTATATCTTTTTTGAAATATTCTTTGCGTATTATCTATAATTGTATTTTTTTTATTGATATCTGTATCATACATTTCAGTATATACTCTATATAAATTTTCTGAGTCAAAAACAACTCCATCTAAATCTAACGCTATTTTTTTCATGCCTACCTCCTCCTAACGTTATTAACATTATAACATAGAATATTAATTTTCTTAATATTTATAATCATCATGAATTTCATACATTTCACTATCAGTTATTATTGAATGACTATATAAATCTTTTGCTACTTCATAATATTTTTCTCTTCCTTTCTCGTTTTTCATAACAAAAAAACTAACATTTCTGTTAGTAATCTATTACTACTCTAAACTAAAAGTTAGAGTATCTATCAAATCTGGTGCGAGGAAAGGGATTTGAACCCTCACAGAGCTATCTCCACTACCCCCTCAAAGTAGCGCGTCTACCATTCCGCCACCCTCGCAAGAAAGAGTAAATTATTTACTCTTAATAGCTTTAAACATTTTTTTCCATAAATCTTTTGAGGAATAATTTAAAATACCTTGTTTATAAATTTTGAAACCATATTTTACTAATAGGAAAATTGATAATCCAACTAATAAAATAGCAATTATAAACTGCAAGATACTAAATTGACCTAAGACTAGAAGGCATGGGGCCAAAATAGCAGAAATAAATGGTACAAAAGCTAAAACTTGGATAAATATTGATCCTTCAAATACTCCCGCCATAATTGCTAAATAATAGCCAACTAATGAAATAAGCATAATTGGTGTTTGCAATTGTTGGAAATCTTCAATATTTGTGGTCATTGAAGCTAGTACTCCAGCTAATAATGAATATGCAATAAAAGTTAATACCATCATTACTAAAGTTAATGGAATGATATATACTAACTGTGCACCTATATCACTAGCTATTAATTCACTAATAGCCTTGCCAATGTCAAGACCACCCATATCTAAGGATCCGCCAGTTCCGAGCATAAATCTAATTATAATACCGACGGCGGCAAATAAAACTAAGAGTCCACCTTGAATTAAAACAAATAAATTACTAGCAATTATTTTAGATAGTAAATGAGTTTTTGGTGAAACATTAGAAATAATAATTTCCATACCTCTCGTAGTTTTTTCATCATTAACTTCAGCACCAATCATTTGAACTAAGAAAATAGTTAAAGCAAAGAATGGTAAAATGAAAATTGGAAAGACAGTTGACATAATCATCTGCATACTTTCATCTTCACTTTTTTTATTTTCATCTAAAACTTGTCTTTCAATTTCGATCGGTGAAGATATTTTGGCTAAATCATCAGGATTAATGTTAGTTTCCATTAAAGCAACTTGGGACTTAGTATTATTAATAATAGTACCAAATTCTGAATAATCATTACTACTAACATAACCATCAGATATTAATTTGGCTTTGATAACATTTTTATCACTATTATCAATTACAAGAACCCAAGCATCTTTGTTATCTTTTTCTTTTAAAATCTCTTCAGGCGCTTTGGTTGTTTTCTTTATTTCAAAGTTTGATTTATCTTCATCATCTTTTTGAAACATTGAGGCGTATGTATCATTTTGGTTTTTTAAAATATCGTATGATTTCCCAGAATTATCAATAACATAGACTATTTGCTTTTTATCAAAGTCGCCACCAAATAATTTAATAACGCTATCAATATTAATTAATCCAGCAATTAACACTAATAATAAGACATTAACAACAACGAACCATTTTGTTTTAACTTTTCTTTTTAAGCTAACACCAATTAAATATTTTAATTTAGTTTTCATATGTTTCACCTACTTTAGCTATAAAGATTTCATTTAACGATGGTTCTTCAACAACAAATTTAGTAATGTCTTTGCTTTTGCTTACTTCTTCAAAAACTTTTCCAGCTACGCTTTCTTCAGCAATTTTTATTTCATAAGAATCGGCCTTAGTGTTTATTTCTAAAACGCCTTCTATTTGTTTTATTTTTTCTAAGTCAATAGTGCCTTTAACTTCGATATTTTTCTTACGGTATTGTTTTTTTATGTCAGAAAGATTACCTGATAGTACAGCTTTACCATCTTTTAAGACAACTAACTTTTTACAGAACAATTCAACGTGCTCCATACGATGGGATGAAAAGATTATCATACTACCCTTTTCAGCCATTTCTTTGATTTCATTTTTGAACAATTCAACGTTAAATGGATCTAATCCAGAAAAAGGTTCATCACAAATTAAAAGCCTTGGCTCATTTAAGATAGCTGTAATAAACTGAATCTTTTGTTGATTACCTTTAGATAGTTCTTTGATTTTTTTATTTTTATAGCTTTCAATTCCAAATTTCTTTAATAGCTCATCAACTCTTTGATCAACTTTTTCTTTGGTCATGCCTTTTAAGACACCATAATAATCACATTGTTCCTGAACGGTTAATTTAGTAAGTAAACTACGTTCTTCTGTTAAAAAGCCGATACTATCAGTCACACTATAATCAATAGGTTTCCCATCCAAGGTTATATGGCCACTGGTTGGGTCTAGTAAACCAATGATCATTCTGAATGTGGTAGTTTTACCAGCACCATTAACACCCAAAAGACCAAATATTTCTCCTGGTTTCACTTCAAATGACAAATTGTCAACAGCGCAGAAATTATCATAATATTTTGTTATATTCTCTACTTTAAGCATTTTTCTCCTCTATTCTTTTGTTAATTCTCCGGTCCAGCTATTTAAGCCACCCATATCGTAGACTTTAGTGTATCCTAATTTTAGAAGGGTATTAGCCGCTTCTTTGCTACGATTACCGCTACGACAATAAACAATTATTTTATCATTTTTATCGTAAGTTATTGTTTCCTTACTTATCTCATCATAAGGAATATTAACTGCATTTTGAATATGACCACTGGCATATTCTTCTTTGGTTCGAACATCAATAATTTTTGTGTTTTCTGTCATAAGTTCTAAAGCTTCTTTCTCGGTTATTTTTTGATAGCCACTTTCCTTACTATTCAAACTCATGAAAATAATTATAGCTACCATGATAACAATAAAAATTATGTACCAATATTTTTTTAACAGTTCCATCCCTACTTCCTTTCTACTTCCATTATTAGCTTATCAAAGCTACGGGTATTAGTCAATATTTTAAAAGAAAAAAAAGTCCTTTAGGACTTTATTTAAACAACCGGATGATGTCATTATACGTTATGAGAATCATTAAGGCCATAAGTAAGAATAATCCGATTGAGTGAATGGTATTTTCAAGTTTTGGATTAACTGGTGAGCCTTTAATTTTTTCAATAATTAAGAATAATATACGTCCCCCATCAAAAGCTGGAATTGGTAGGAAATTGATAAATCCTACATTAATACTTATGTAAGCTGTTAGATATAATAATGACATAAGTCCGGTATCTGCGGCACTACCAACGACGTTATATATTCCCACGGGTCCTGATAATGAACCTAGACCTAATTGTCCAGTTATAAGATAAAAGACAATAAATATCATTTGATGGATTAAACTTAATGTTTTAGTAAAGGCATATTCTAAAGCTGGAAAGAAACCATGTTCTACCTCATCATTTATTTTAAATCCATATTTATAAGTATCTTCTCCATTTTCTTTTACTTTTTTTGGAGAGATTGTTACTTGTTTAGTTGTTCCGTCCCTATCAACGTCTAAAGCGATTTTCTCACCTTTAAATACTTGTAATTGAAGAACTAATTTATCGTTTGTATTGGCGTTTCGTCCATTAATTTTTAAAATACGGTCGCCCTCTTGTAAGCCTGATGTATAAGCTGGATAGCTTGGATCAATATCACCTATGATTGATTTATTTTGTGGTGAGCCATTAACTAGGCCAACAATAAATAATAAAACGATAGCTAAAATGAAATTCATCATGATTCCAGCAATAACAGTCATGAATCTTTGACCAAAAGTTTTTGAACCAAATTTTTGGTTTTTTGGAACGCTTTGATCGTCTTCAATTTCTTCACCGGCCATCTGAACAAATCCACCAATTGGGAAAAGTCTTAAACAATAATCGGTTTCATCGTTTTTTCGATTCTTTTTAAGAATCACTGGTCCCATACCTAATGAAAACTCATAGACATAAATTCCTGATTTTTTGGCAAAGATAAAATGTCCAAGTTCATGGATAAAAATAATAACCCCAAGAATAATTATAAAGTATAATAAAGTCATAATGCCTCCTATAAAATTGTTATGAAAAATGTAAAGCCTAAAACGACAAAGATAATACTATCTAATCTATCTAAGATGCCGCCATGTCCAGGCATTAAGTTTGAAAAGTCTTTAATGCCAAAATATCTTTTCATTGCAGAAAAGGCTAGATCGCCAAATTGCGCTAATAAAGATAAGAAAGTACAAATTGCAAGTAAAGTAATTTTGGAAAATTCAGGGTCAATGCAAGTATGATAGAACATTGCACTTACAAATACTCCCATGATAGTTCCACCAATTAGACCTTCCCACGTTTTCTTTGGTGAAATTTCGGTTAATAATTTATGTTTACCGATTAGACTACCAGTTAAATAAGCAAAGGTATCGGTTGTTATAGTAATTGTAAATAAGAATACGAATAATTTTAAATCAGTATGTCTTAACATTATTAGTAAAGCAATTGATATTCCTAAGAATAACACACCGCCTATTACATAAAAGGCGTCTTTTATACTATATTTTTTATGATCGTGATATAGAACCGCTGGGAATAAGAAAGATAAGAATAACGCAGCTAAAACACGATAATCGAGGCTGAATGTTGTCGATATCGATTTCACATCTACTAAAACGATTAATGACATAAATATAAATGCAATTAATTTAATGAAAAATGGGATTGGTTTACGGTTTGATTTTGCATCTAAAAATTCTTTCAAACACATTAATCCAATAACATAAGCTACTATATTAAATAATATGCCTCCGTGTAAAATAATAGGAATACAAATAGCTAAAGCGACTAGCGCACTAATTACTCTCGTTTTCATAGTTAATACCTCCAAATCTACGATCACGTTTTGTATATATTGTTAAGGCTTCATCAAAGTCTTTTTCTTTGAAATCAGGAAATAAAGTTTTTGGAAAATAAAATTCGGCGTATGAACACTGCCAAAGCATAAAATTACTAATACGCTCTTCTCCACTTGTTCTGATTAATAAATCAACTGGGGGTAGATTATGATATAAATATGTACTAAAGACTTCTTCGTTTAAATCATCAATATTTAATTTATTTTCGCTAACATCTTTGACAATCTTTTTTGTAGCGTCAATTATTTCAGCATGACTACCATAGTTAAAGCAAATGTTGAAAACTCTTCCTTGATAGTCTTTGGTTTCTTCTTCAATTTTATTCATAGCCTTTAAAACTTTATCTGATAATTTATTATGACGCCCAGAGAAAAATGCTTGCATTTTTTCTTCATGACAGAATGCTAAAATATCTTTTAATCTATCAACTAATAAATTATTCATTATAAAGCTAACTTCACTATCACTACGTTTAAAGTTTTCAGTTGAAAATAAATAAGCACTTATGTATTTAACCCCTTTTTTATACATATATGCGGTCAATTTTTGAAGATTTTGAAAACCAGCTTCGTGACCTTTACTACGGGAAAGTCCTCTCGCTTCAGCCCATCTGCCATTACCATCGACAATGATTCCGACATGGTATGGAATTTTTAATTCATTTTCCATCTTTATACCTCACTATCTTTATATATTATAATATATTTTACTATATTATACAAGAAAAGAATTACCATAGTAATTCTCTTAAGCATTTTATTGACAATTAGCTTTCGATAAATCAGCTTTCCTTACTGTGCTTTCATTAGCATCTTTAACGACGCAGGTTTTGGTTTGGTTATTCCAAAGTTTTAATGTGATGTCACCATTTTTAGCAATTTTAAGAGTTCCTGAGTCCGGAAGAGTTCCTGAGGTTTTCAATTTATCCTTGTTTGAACCGGTTGCATAATTAATAGTTAACTCACGGCTTGTTCCATTTTTAGTTGCATCAAAACTGTATTGTCTAGCAGCGTCAACTAATCCAGATACAGAATTCACAAACATTTGCTTACGATTATCACCGATAACATTTAAAATTGCAGGCACGGTAATTGCAGCAAGAATCCCTAAAATTCCAATAACAGCAAGAGCCTCGACAAGCGTAAACCCATTTTTCATATTTTCACCTACTCTATATATGATTATAATAGCTTGATATATATTTTGTCAAGAAAAAAGCCACTTTATATGGCTTAAAAATATTTAATCTCATAGCCTTTTTTCCCATGGCCTTTGATTTCATAAAGGGCTTTATCGGCAATACTATAATATTCTTCGTAGGTTGGATTTAAACATTTATTAATTGATACTCCAATACTAACATTTATTGGAAACCCTAAATTATTATTGTGATCGATGTTTTTATTAATTATCTCGCATAAAGATTTAGCATATTTTATTTTTTTTACACCAATTGCTAGAGCACCAAATTCATCACCACCTAGACGAAAGATAATATCACTACATCTAAAGGTTGATTCTAAGCTTTCAGCTACTAGCCTAATAACCTTATCTCCTACTGGATGGCCATACGTATCATTTATGCTTTTGAAATCGTCAAGATCAATTAAGAAAAAAGCATTAGCAATGTTTTGGGTATTACTAATTGTATTGATTATTTTTTGTTTTGCAGCAATATTATTATAAATACCGGTCATACGATCTGTTTCAGCTTGCTCTTTTAAATTATTTAATCTAACGATTTCGTCATGGACATTTAACCCATATCCGATGATATTATAATTTTTACTATCTGGATCCTGGTATTTATGAAAAACTATTTTATACCATTGAAAATCGTCTTCGGAGTTTTTACGCAGACGAACATTTATAGTTTTGCTGTCTAACTCACTTTTTAAATTTTCGGTAATCTTTTCGACAACCGAAATGTCATCTTGATGAATTATTTTACTTTTAGACCACTTTGGAGAAATATAAACTTTCTTTTGAACGAGGCCTTTTTTATCTGAATATAGATCAATATAGATGTTATTGTCTTTCAAATCTAGGTCAAAAATAAAATCTGTACTATTTTGAAGTAATACTTTGATTTTTTCATATTGTTTTGTGGATGCTTCTTGTAATTCATAAATATCACTTGTATCACGAATAGTAAAAGCCGCATAACCTTTTTGGGGTGACCAGCTCGAAATATCAAAATGCCTATTTATTTTTGGGGCATACAATTTAACTTTATTGTTTAGTCCTTCGTATGCAGTTTTATAACATATATCATTATTAAAAATACTTGATTCTAACGGTAATTTACTAATCGGTTCATTATAAAAGGTATTTTTAGTAATGGATAGTAAATGTTCAGCCGCTTTATTTATATATGCTGGTTTTAACTCTATGATTTGTTTATTTTCATCTAAAATAGGTTTAATAATAACAATAGAACTAGGAACTTCATTTAGAACACTAAATTGTTTGGTATTAGGCATACTATCAGAGTTAATAATCATATCCTACACTTCCTCTCGTCTCATACTATGTTAAACTGCTTGACAATATTCAATTATAAAAGGCATATCAATATTGATACGCCCTTTTAATTAAATGGTTAATTTCCCATTTGTTTAGCAACTTCTTCGGCAAAGTTTTCTTCTCTTTTTTCCATACCTTCACCAACTTCATAACGATACATAGCTTTAATACTTCCACCGTTATTTTTAACGAATGTTTTAACGTTAATGTCACCATCTTTGACAAATGCTTGTTCTTCTAAACAGATTTCTTTATAGAATTTTTGAATTCTTCCTTGAACCATTTTTTCTGCTATTTCTTGTGGTTTTCCTTCGTTCATGGCTTGTTCTGTTAAAACAACTTTTTCTTTTTCAACAACTTCTGCAGGAACGTCTTCAATACTTACAAATGATGGTCTCATAGCAGCAGCATGCATTGCAACATCTTTTGCTACAGCTTCATCAGTGTTTTCAGTTAATGTTAGTACTGCAATTTTACCACCCATGTGAATATATTCACCAAATGATTCGTTATCAGCTTTAGTTACTTTATTAAATCTTCTTAAACTTAATTTTTCACCAATAGTTGCTGTTTTAGAAATAATCAAATCATTGATAGTACCTTCAGCAGTAGATAATTCTAAAGCTTCTTCTAAAGTACTAACATCACTTTTAATGATTGTTTCTAAAATTGTTTTTACTAAATTTTGGAACTCTTCGTTTTTAGCAACGAAATCAGTTTCAGAATTTACTTCGATAATAACAGCGTTATTACCATCGATTAAGATTGCAGCAGTTCCTTCAGCAGCAATTCTATCGGCTTTTTTAGCTGCTTTTGAAATACCTTTTTCACGAAGCCAGTCGATTGAAGCCTCAATATCAGCATTATTAGCTTCTAGGGCTTTTTTACAATCAAGCATTCCTGCTCCTGTTTTTTCTCTTAATTCTTTTACTAGACTTGCACTAATCATATTTCTCTCTCCTTTTTATTTAAAAAAGGTGATTATAATATCACCTTTTGATTAACTTAAAGCTTCGATAAGTTCAGCTTTTTTCATTGTAGAATATCCTTTTACTTCTTTTTCTTTAGCAAGTTCACGAAGTTCAGCTACGGTTTTTGTACTGTAATCTACTGTTTCGGCTTTTTTAGGTTCTTCTTTTTTAATAACTTTTTCTTCTTTTGCTTCAGGTTTTGGAGTTTCTACTTTTTCAGATGATTTATTATATGGTTTTTTATTATCGTATGGTTTTCTGTCATATGGTTTTCTATCGTTTCTATTGTTATATCTTGGTCTTCTATCTTCTTTTCTTTTTACTGTTTCTAAGGCTTTTTGCATAATTTCATCGCCTTTTTCTTCTTTACGGTTGTCACTAACGTAATCAACTATTTTACCACCTTGGGCTTCAACAATTGCATTAGCCATAACACCAATAATTAATTTAACAGCTCTGATAGCATCATCGTTACCAGGAATTACATAATCAACCATATCAGGATCACAGTTAGTGTCGACGATTCCAAATACTGGAATGCCTAACTTTCTTGCTTCTCTGATAGCAATATCTTCTTTAGTAGGATCTACTATAAACATTGCTTGTGGTAATTTGTTCATATCTCTAATACCACATAATAATTTGTTTAATTTGTCATATTCCTTTTTGATTTTAACGACTTCTTTTTTTGGTAAACGATCAAAAGTACCATCTTTTTCCATCTTTTCGATTTGTTCTAATCTTTTAACTCTTCTTCTAATAGTTTTAAAGTTTGTTAAGGTACCACCTAACCATCTTTCATTAACATATAATGAATTTGATCTGATTGCTTCCTCTTTGGTTGCTTCAGCGGCTTGTTTTCTTGTACCTACAAATAATACTTTACCACCATTTGCAGCAATTTCTTTTAAAGCAGCATAAGCTTCTTCAATTTTCTTTGCTGTTTTTTGTAAATCGATAATATAAATATCATCTCTAGCTGTAAAAATATACTCTTTCATTTTTGGGTTCCATCTTTTAGTCTGATGACCAAAGTGAACACCAGCTTCTAATAAATAACTCATTGACACTACTGTCATATTTTCTTCCTCCTTTTGTTTTTTCCTCTGAATACTTCTAGGTTCACACCACCAATAAGGCACTAGGCGTGAAAATCCATATTCATGTAAATTAAAAAAGCCACTAACATTATATCATAATTATATGATTTTACAACAATTTTACTTAAAATTTTAACGTTTTTGAGTAAAATTCCTTATTTAGTTTATGCAAAAGAAAAACTAACATGCATATTCTACCTCGTAGGTATGAGAAGAGATGTAAAATATGTGTTAGTTATATGGAGTTTTATAAACTCCAGTAGAACAACTACTTATTTGTAATTGTTCTCTTTGCAATTTATAAAATTAATATTTTATTATGTATTTCATTGTAATAAATGGTTGCATGTTTGTGAATGAAGTACCATTACCAGAGCTTCCTGTTGTACTAGCTGTTGTTTTAACTGTTAATGATAAGTCTCCACTATAATTAGTATAATAAGTACCATTATAGTAAAAGATTTGGCTACCGCTTCCTACTGAAACAGTTTCATATCCTGAACCATTACCATTATAAACATCGTTTGACATTGAATGGCGGTGATTGCCACCAGTGGCTGTTCCCGAAAGTGATGGTATGCTATGGGTATGGGATGGCAAATTGGCTGTTGTGAGTGTTGTATTCTCAGTTCCACCAGTTGTTCCTAAGGCATGGGTTGTATCTTCGCCAATAATAGTTCGTCCATTTATATTTGGTAAATTAAACGTTGTGCTTCCATTACCAGTGCCATACGTTGTTCCGATTGTTTTGAATAGATTAGCATAGGTAGTTCTTGATACTGCTTGTCCATTACAGAGTAAATATCCATTAGGTATTGTAGTTCCAGAATATATTTCTATAGTTCCTGGATTTATTTGTGTATTATTATTTACTACTATTTCAGCTTTTACTTTCGGCATTTTCCATACTACAAATATGGTCAGCACTGATGATATGATAGCTGTAATTAAAAGTAAAAATACTGTTCTTTTCATATTATTCCTCCTAATATTTTATTATATATTTTGCAGTTACATATGGCTGCATATTTGTAAAAGAAGTACCATTACCAGAATTTTCTGTTGCACTAGCTGATGTTTTAACTGTTAATGATAAATCTCCACTATAGTTTGTATAGTAGGTACCATTATAATACAATTTTTGACTACCATTGCCTATTGGAACAGTGCCATGGTCTGTACTATAGTGAATATTAAACGAATCGGTTGGCATTAAATGTCGATGATTGCCACCAGTGGCAGTTCCCGAAAGTGATGGTATGCTATGGGTATGGGATGGCAAATTGGCTGTTGTGAGTGTCGTATTCTCAGTTCCACCAGTTGTTCCTAAGGTATGAGTTGTGTCTTCGCCAATAATAGTTCGCCCTTTTATATTTGGTAAATTAAACGTTGTGCTTCCGTTGCCAGTGCCATACGTTGTTCCGATTGTTTTGAATAGATTAGCATAGGTAGTCCTTGATACTGCTCTACCATCACAAGGTAAATATCCTCCTGGCACTGTAGAACTAGCATTTATTTTAATTATTCCAGGTTCCGTAGGATCGATATTAGACACAGTATAGCTACTACTAACTGTATTAACGCCATCGCTTGACTTAGTAATAACTTCTCCGTTTGATTTGTATTCTATAGCAAAAGGGTTACTAGGAAATACCGACCATGTGGTACCACTATCGACACTGTAAGTATTTGTACAACTTGTACAAGATGCAGTTATGGTTAATGTTTTACTTTGCGTCCAAACATCACCTGATGGTGTAATACTATAAGTTGGTGCAGTTATGACATCTGTTTTAGTAGCTACAGTAGCTGAAGTAGCTTGTTTACCTACTCCAC
>UMBG01033162.1_pt1 | contig 31927 bp, 38 predicted proteins | sample 1963931 | NCBI WGS metagenome assembly UMBG01 (sample SAMEA4835938, study PRJEB28245) | human gut metagenome | biome: gut microbiome; material: fecal sample | place: Denmark | collected 2008 | reverse complement strand
GGGGGTATACTATAAATAGCTAAAAGTCGACAAAAAAGAATCGATAAAAAAGTATAATAATAAGAAAACAATATAATTGAATTATAACGAAATGTTCGATATAATCATAATGTAAGAGAGTAGTTGATAGAATGAGAAGACGACAAAAAAATAAGAGACAGGTTAGAGTAATAGTTGGAATAAGTATTTGTTTGTTATTAATAATGACAGTAGGCTATGCGGCTTTTAGTACAAATTTAACTTTAACTGCCAAGGGTAATATTCATAATTTAGTTACTTTGGAAAAGCTTAAAAATAAAGTGGTAACATCTGGCGACGGTCTTTATATAGATACTTACGAGGAAAACAGATATATTTTTAAAGGAAGTAATCCAGATAATCATATAAAATTTAATAATCAAGACTTTAGAATAGTGGCTATTGAAAATGATAATACACTTAAGATAGTAAAAGAGGAAGGTGTAGGTATATCGTTTGATGTAGGATATGATTTAGCTTATAATAACGGTGAATTTTCTTCGCCAGCAAATTCTGTTCAAAATACGAGGTATAGTGCGGATAGTGCAGATTATTGCTATAAGCCAACAGAATCAGCTTATATAGGATGTGATATTTGGGCTGGTAAAGATAGCTTATATAGTAAAGATGGAGTAAAGCTTTCACAAATTCCTAGAGGGGGAACCGGTAAATATAATTTACCAGACTCGGATGCCTATATTAATGCTTATTTAAATGCGACACAATATGTTGGCAAGAATTTATCTAATACATATTATGGAACAATTAGTGATGATAAAGTTTATATTCAGGAGCATTGGTTTAATGTCGGTAGTGTAAATAAATATAAAATTAATGTTTCTGAGATTATAGAAAAAGAAAAAGAATACAAATGGAAAGGGAATATTGGTTTACTTAATATATCTGATTATTTGAAGGCACATTCTATGGATAATTGTGATGTTTTAACTTCAACTGCTAGCGAGGATTGTAGGAATAGTAATTATTTATATAAAAGCTCTTTATATTTTTGGTTAATTTCTGGTTGTGGTGGTCCTGATGGTTCATGGCTTGTAAATCCCAACGGAGGCTTTAATTGTTGGAGTTCAAGAGATGGATATAAAATTCTGCCAGTAATTTATTTAAAAGCGGATGTTAAATTATTAGGTTCAGGTACATCTTCTGATCCATATACTATAAAATGAGATACTTAGGTATCTTTTTTTGAATCTTTTGTTAATATTTGTCATAAATGCTTTTTCTACATTTTATTTACACATATTTTCATATAATGTGAATAAATATGAGTAGGTGAGGATATGAAAAAGGTTAAGCTAAAGAAAAAAAGAAAATTTAAATTTAGAATTCTTTTGTATGCATTTTTAGTGTTTTTTGGTTATCAGGTTTCTTATAATGTGATTATGAATTTTAAGCTTGCTCATACAAATGAGGATTTTATAAAGGCTTTACTTGTAGATTCTAATTATCATTTATTGTACGAAAAAAAAGCTAACAATTTATTAAGCAAGGCCTTTTCGTATTTTTTTGATGTGAATGAACCGGTATCAATTTTGGAAAATACTTTTCACTATAAAGCTAATAAGGTAGATACGCAGACTGTGGGATATGTAACAAATCCTAAAAAAGAAGAGGAACAAAAAGAAGTTAGTAAGGTAGAAGAACAACCTTCAGTCTATATTTATAATACCCATCAAGCCGAAGCTTATAAAGGTAAAGGATTACAGCAGTATAACATTACTCCGGGAGTTATGATGGCTTCATATATTTTTCAAGATAAATTAGCTAAACAAAATGTAAATGCTTTAGTTTTAGAAGATAATTTGATCGATTATATGAATTTAAATAATATGAAACATTCGCAAAGTTATAAAGCAAGTCGATATTTTATTTCAAAAACAATTAAAGACACGCAGTCTTTAAAGTTAATTTTTGATTTGCATCGTGATAGTATTCCAAAAGAGAAATCTACAGTAGTTATTAATAATAAATCATGTGCGAAAATAGTGTTTGTTGTTGGTAATGAGTATGATAATTATGAACAGAATTTAGCGCTTACCAATAAACTTAACCAGATGATTAAAGATAAATATCCGACTTTAACAAGAGGCGTTTTAATTAAAGGTGGTGCCGGGAATAATGGAGTGTATAATCAAGATTTAAGTACAAAAATGACCTTGATGGAGATGGGGTCTGATTCAAATACAATCGATGAGGTTTTAAATACAATTGAGCTTTTAGCGCCAATAATAGGAGAGTTTGTCCATGGATAAGAGAAAAATATTGAAAAGGATTTTCCGTTATTCACTTATGATTTGTTTTGCTACTTTTTTTGCCCTTTATATGTCGCAAAGTACGGGATATGTAGAATATGAAAATAGTAAGCAAGTAGCTTTAACGGAAAAGCAGATTAAAAAATTTGAAGCTGATGTTGCAGCCGGTAAAAAGATTGATATGAAGCAGTATCTTAAAACAAATGAAAAGAATTATCAAAATGGGATTTCCAAAGTGGGGCTTAAAATATCTGAAACGGCTGGAAGTGGAGTTAAAACAGTTGTTGAAAGTAGTTTTAAACTTTTGTCAAAACTCGGTGAGTAAGCTTTGAATAGGTGTGTGAAATGTGGTATGATTATTAAAGGTGATATGATGGATGAATTAATAATTGGGAGTCACGTTTCTTATAATGGAACTGGAGGCTTAGCTGGTTGCGTAATTGAAACTTTAAAATATGGGGCGAATACATTTATGTTTTATACAGGGGCACCTCAAAATACCGTGCGTGCTGATATCGACATGGAATTGACTGATTTAGCGCATAAAACAATGAAAGAACAAGGCATTGATATAAACAATGTTATTGTTCATGCGCCTTATATTGTCAATTTAGCTAATAATAAAGATTTAGAAAAATATGATTTTTCAATTAAATTTTTAAAGCAAGAACTTAAAAGAAGTGCGATGTTAGGAATAAATAAAGTAGTTTTACACCCAGGAAGTCATGTTGGACTTGGTGAAGAAGAGGGCTTAAAAAACATTATTTATGCTTTAAATCAAGTTCTTGAAGGTGATGGACCAATTATTTGTTTAGAAACGATGGCAGGCAAAGGTACAGAACTTGGAAAGACTTTTGAAGAAATTAAAATAATAATCGATGGAATTGATAATAAAAAACGCGTAATGGTGTGTTTAGATACTTGTCACATTAGTGACGCAGGCTATGATTTGGATGATTTTGATAGAGTTTTATCGGAATTTGATGAAGTTATTGGTTTAGACAAACTTGGCTGCGTTCATATAAATGATAGTAAAAATGTTTATGGTTCTCATAAGGATAGACACGCTAATATTGGATTTGGTGAAATTGGTTTTGACAATATGATCAAAATTATTTATCATCCAGCATTAAAAAAAGTTCCTAAAATTTTAGAAACTCCTTATATTCCATTGACTGAAAATTCAAAAGATAGAACTTATCCACCATATAAACAAGAAATTGAAATGATTCGCCAAAAAAGATTCAATCCTAATTTAATTCAAGATATTAGGGATTATTATAATAAATAACCACCAAATTTTGCGCGATATTCGTCATATAGTTTAACTATTTTATCGTAGTTTTCACTGGTTAAATGTTCTTTAAGATAACTTTTAACGTTGCTGTCATCTTTGTATAGAACTTCTTCAAATCTATTTTTGGTGACATCGTAAAGAACATTTAATTCTTTTTTGTTTAAATTGATATTGTTTTTTATGGCAAAATCGTTTATATTATTTATGGTAATTTTATTTATATATTGTTTTATTAAGTTGTTCATAATTCCCCCTTTATATAAATATATGCGAAAAATTAAAATAAGTTAATCAAAGGAGGTGACACTTGGGATGAAAAAAAGAATAAAAAAAGAAAAGCCAATGAAATCACTGGTTAAAGGACCACTTTTTAAACGTCGTAAACCTTTGCATTATTCTTCAGGTTACAAGGTTAATAAAGATATTAAACAGGAAATAGAAAAACGTTATAATATTTTAACGGGAATTATTGTTTTTGCAATTATTGTTTTAATGGGTGGTTTATTTTTTATTCAAATTGTTAAAAATGATTATTATAAGGCGGAAGTTCAGACTTTAACGCAAAAGACAATTGAAGGGCCAAGTGCGCCACGCGGAAGAATTTATGACCGTAATGGAAAGCTGATTGTTGATAATAAGGCGGATAAAGTTATTTATTATCAAAAACCATCAAATGTATCGGTAAAAGACGAAGTGAAAGTAGCCTATAAACTTTCAAGCATGATTGATTTAGATTATTCTAAATTATCTTCAAACGATTTGAAAACTTTTTGGATAAAAAATAACAAGGAAAAAGCTAAAGAAAAGATAACTGACGAAGAATGGGATAAACTTGAAAAAAGAAAGCTAACAGTTGATGATATTGAAAAGTTAAAGTTAGAAAGAGTTAGTGATGAGGATTTATCAGTTTATACAGAGGCTGACAAGAAAGCTGCTTATATTTATACTTTAATGAATACGGGTTATTCTTATGCTGAAAAGATTATTAAGGATACAAATGTTACTGACGAAGAGTATGCATTAGTAGCTGAAAATATAAGTAGTTTAAATGGTGTTAATACAAAACTTGATTGGCAGCGTGTTTATCCATATGGTGATACTTTCAAATCATTATTAGGGAATGTATCGACTAGTAAAACGGGTATTCCTTTAGAACTTAAAGACCATTATCTTGAAAAGGGCTATAGTTTAAATGATCGTGTAGGTATTAGTTATTTAGAATATCAATATGAAGATATTTTAAAAGGAAAGAAAAATAAATATCAAGTTATGGATGATGGCTCATATAAATTAATTAAAGAGGGTTCACGCGGCAATGATATTGTTTTGTCAATTGATATTGAATTACAAAAGGCTGTTGAGGAAATTTTAACTGAGGAAGTTAAAAAGACGAAGAAAGAACTTAATACAGAATTTTATAATCGTTCATTTGTAATAATTACTGATCCACAGACTGGCGAAGTTTTAGCAATGGCAGGTAAACAAGTTAAAGATGAAAATGGACAGCAAGTTGTGTATGATTATACGCCAGGGAATTTAACCTCGCCAGTAGTTATGGGTTCGGTGGTTAAAGGTGCGAGTCAAATAGTTGGTTATAATACTGGCGCTTTAAAAATTGGAGAATATCGTCAAGACACTTGCGTTAAAATAGCCGCAACACCTGAGAAGTGTTCTTGGAAACGTTTAGGTAGGTTAAATGACATTAATGCTTTAGCTTATTCTTCAAATACTTACCAATTTTATACAGCGATTAAAGTTGGTAAAGGAAATTACAAATATAATAAACCGCTTACGATTGATAAGGAAGCGTTTAATATTTATCGTAATACTTTCAGTCAATTTGGCTTAGGGGTTAAAACAGGCATTGATTTACCAGTTGAAAGTTTAGGCTATAAAGGAGAAAAGACGACATCAGGATATTTGTTGGACTTTTCAATTGGTCAGTATGATACGTATACGCCTATTCAATTAGCGCAGTATATTGGGACTATTGCGAATGGCGGTAAAAGAATGCAACCTTATTTATATAAGGGATTATATGATGAAAATTCTAAAACTAAAGTTAAAGATGAGACGGAACCAAAGGAACTTAATAAAGTTGACACTAAACCAGAATATATGGATAGAGTTAAGCAAGGATTTGAGGCTGTTTTAAAATACGGAACAGGGGCTGGATACATTGATATGACTTATAAACCAGCAGGAAAAACGGGAACAAGTCAAAGCTTTATCGATACAGATGGCGATGGCATAGTTGATAAGGAAACAATTACAACGACGTTTGCTGCTTACGCACCATACGATAATCCAAAGGTGACCTTTACAATAATTTCACCTGACGTGTCAAGAAGTGACGGACGTTCAACCTACCAATCAAATATTAATAAGCGAATTGCCCAGCAAATTTCTAAAAAATACTTTGAAATTTATAAATAATTTGCTATAATGTAAATAGACATGTAAAAAAGGAGGGATAACTATGGCAAAAAAAGGAGAAGTTAGAGAAAATATAACTCTTGTTTGTACTGTATGTAGTTCAGAAAATTATCGTACACCTAAAAATAAAAGAAATACTCCAGAACGTTTAGAATTAAATAAATATTGTCCTAAGTGCAAAAAAACAACTGCACACAAGGAGAAAAAATAATTAGGAGGATTACTTTATGATCAATATTAACGATATTAAAAACGGGATGACGGTAATTGTTGATGGCAATATTTGTCAGATAATTGAATTTTTACACGTTAAGCCTGGAAAAGGCCCTGCTTTTGTTAGAACAAAGCTTAAGAACTTAAGAACTGGGGCAACTGTTGAACACACATTTAATACGAATATTAAGCTAGAAAAAGCAATTATTGAAAAAGTGTCTATGCAGTTTTTATACGAAAATTCAGGAAGTTACAATTTTATGAATATGGAAACATATGAGCAAATTGAACTTTCAAAAGAACAATTAGGTGATGATGCCAAGTATTTGAAAGAGGGAATTAACGCTGATATTTCTTTCTATCAAGGTGAATTACTTGGAATTGTGTTACCAGAAAAAATTGAATACGTAGTTACTAGTACCGAGCCGGCAGTTAAGGGGAATACGGCAACTAATGCAACTAAAGAAGCTACATTAGAAAACGGTCTAATAGTTAAAGTTCCATTATTTATAAATGAAGGTGAAACCGTGGTTGTTTCAACTAAAGATGGAAAATACGATTCTAGAGCTTAATTAAAATAAAAGAATAAAGAGGTGCGTGAATATGCTAGAGAAAAATAGGTTTTTAGCGATCAAAAATTTAGCTAAAGATATTAGAAAAGAAAATGAAAAATTATTTAAAGCATTTGCTAAAGAAACAGTAGATGATGCAGTTAGAGAAAAAGAAGAATTCATTGAATCAGTAGTTGATAGTATGGACATTGCTTTTAGCGATGGAGAGCAAGGAAAAGAAGAAAGACAAATTTTCCGTGCTAATCTATTAATACCAGATGATTTGGATTTCTTTAATGCATATTCTAAAGATAAAAACATTCGTAATTTGATGAATAAATATGCAGTAGGAATCGAAGATATTATGAGCAAAATTACAGAATTAAATATCTATGGTAAATATATCGACATCTTTAGTGAAGAGGAAGAAAAGAAAACTGAAGACGATTTCGTTGATGAAATGGTTAATCTTTCTTCTAAAGAAGCTGAAAGCTTATTAGATGAGATCGAAGATTTATCTAGCGTAATGGAAGAATTAGATATTCCTACTGAGGAGACTAAGGAAGAGGCTGACGTAGCTTTAGAACCTGAAGTAATTGAGGAAGAGACAACTAAAGATGAAGAAGTTGTTTCAGAAGAATCTGAAGAACCAGCTTTAGAAATGAAAGATATGGAAATTAATGATGAGTTTGAGGATATCAGCAATGCTGTTTCAGGTTTCGTTGATGAATATACTAAAGTTAAAGATGATTTAGACATAGCAGAAGCAAAATTAAAGAAATTTAATGCTGAAAAAGATGAATTGGCAAGTCAAATTACAGCTTTGAGAGATGAAAATGAAGAACTTAAGAAGAGTAATTTGGAAAGTGCTGATGCTTTAAATAAAGCTCGTGAAGAAGCTAAAATGATTTCTAATGAGAACGTAACTTTAAAAGAACAAATTAAAGTTATGGAAACTAAAGTTAGACAATCGGCTGAGTTGCTTAAGAAGATTTATAATAGTATTCCAAAGAAATAGAAAAAATCTATTTCTTTTTTGTTTACACTTTTGCAAAAAATAGGAGTCTTTGGAGAATAATACCTTTAGGGTAATGAAGTTAGTGTTTCTATTATAAAAAATTAGAGATGTTACAAAAACTGTGACATTTTAATTGAATACGAAGGATTTTTGTTTTAAACAATTAAAAGCATATTATTAATTTGATTATGAATTTTCTTTATTAATATAGATTAAATATACTTTTTAGTTATATTTGGTATGTTTTTGCTTGACAAACGTATAATTAGAATGTATAATCGTATAGGAAATGAAAAAAGGAAAGAAGAAGTATCCACTTCTCACCTGATTACGAATAGTAATAGGTTAATGCCAATTAAGTTAATACTAATAGGTAAAGTGGATACATTCGTATTCACTTTTTTATGGAGGTGTCAGGTATCGCAAGTAGAGAAAAAGATTTATACATAAACGAACAAATTCGTGCAAAAGAAGTATTAGTAATTGGCCCAAATGGGGAACAATTAGGAGTAAAACAAATTAAAGATGCACTTACTTTAGCGTCTTATGCTGGTTTTGATTTGGTTTTAATTAATCCAAATGGTAAACCACCAGTATGTAAAATAATGGATTACAATCGTTACAAATATGATCAAAAGAAAAAACAAAAGGAAAATATGAAAAGACAAAGAGAGACTAATCTTGATATGAAAGAATATAGGCTATCTGTCTCTATCGATATTCATGATTTTAATACGAGAGTAAACAATGCAACTAAATATTTACAAAAGGGACATAAGGTTAAAGTAACTATCCGTTTCAAGGGTAGAGAAATGGCGCATCAACATCTTGGTAAAGAAGTATTACTTCGATTTGCAGAGGCAGTTAGTGAGTATGCAACAGTTGAGCAACAACCTAAGCTAGATGGACGTTTTATGAATATGATACTCGCACCGATTAAGGAAAAATAGGAGGAAAAATTATGGCTAAAAAGACTCAAAAGACTCATAAGGGTTTAGCAAAAGTTATAAAAGTAAGAAAAGGCGGTTCTATTAAATATCAACCAGCTAATAAAAATCATAAATTAACTCATAAAAGTAATGCTTCTAGAAGAAGAAGACATCACGAATCTGAAATGCATAGTTCAGATATTAAGAGAGTTAAAGAATTAATCAATAAATAAAATTAAAGGAGGACAATATATATGACAAGAGTTAAAGGTGGTACGATTACTCGTGCTCGTCACAAAAAAGCTTTAAAACAAGCTAAAGGTTATTTTGGAAGTAAACATAAATTATATAAAACTGCTAAAGAACAAGTAAGACATTCATTAATGTATGCTTATAGAGATAGAAGAACGAAAAAGAGAGATTTTAGAAAGTTATGGATTACAAGAATCAATGCTGCTTGTAGACAAAATGATATTTCTTATTCAAGATTTATTAATGGTCTATCTAAAGCTGAAATTGAAATCAACAGAAAAATGCTTTCAGAGATCGCTATTGATGATCCAAAAACTTTTGCTGGGTTAGTAGCTACTGCTAAAGAAGCACTATCTGGTAAAGAAATTAAAGAAGCTCCAAAAGCTGCAGCTAAAAAAGAAACTGTTAAAGTAGAAGAAAAGGCTGCTCCTAAAAAGGAAGCTAAAGCAGAAGAAACTAAAGAAGATATTTCAAAATTAACAGTTGCTGAACTTAAAAAATTAGCTAAAGAAAAAAATGTAGAAGGATATTCTACAATGAAAAAAGCTGAATTACTAGATGCCTTAAAATAAGGTGTCTTTTTACATCAAAAAATATGACTTATCTAGAGCCATATTTTTTTTGTTTACCTGATAATTCTGATATTGTTCCACCTGGTTTTACAGAAATTGTATTATTTTCTTCGGTTAAAATTTCTTTAGGATCGCCATCACAATTGATAGGATAGTAGGGAATTCCATCTGTAAATGTTAATTCTAAACTGTCAGTTGAAAAAACAGTATTTGGATCTAAACCCATAATTCCATTTTTAGAAAATGGTGTACATCTAGAAACCATTTTAAATAAGTCGCTTTTGTTATGAACAATGGCAACTTCAAACATATTGTCACACATGTTAGCATGTGGATTAATATTTAAATTAGCAAAAGATCTACCATTAAATATGGCGAAGAATATTGCTTCAGTTTGAACTGTTTCTCCGTTAGCGGTGTAAGTGATTTGATATGGATTTCTGATGATATCTTTATATAATTTTTCATCCGTTAGTAATTTTCTGGCTCCATATCTAACATAACTAAATGTTCCTACATCCTTTTTATCATTACTTTTGTCTATTAAATAAGTTACAGGGGCAAGGATGCCTCCAGCAGCTACATAGGCAATTGGTTGATTGTTTACGATTATTATTTGACGATTTTCTACAGTTCCATTTAAAAGTAGGGAAGTAGCTTTTACAGGGTTATATCTTGGAAGATAAGTGTTTGGCCCCATATCATTGGTAGTTCCCCCTGGAATATGACCATAAATGGCGTGTTGTTCTTCAAGTCCGTGAAAGGCTTCATATGCTTCGCTTACAGTGCCATCGCCACCCATTGTTAAAATGACATCAAATTCATTATTTAATCTTGGAACTTGATCAATAATATATCCGGGATATTCGCTTTCTAGTAAGGTTGGATTATATCCTGCTTTTAGGATTTTTTCAGTAATTTTAGGAAGTTTGTGTTCTTTAAATCCTGAGGCGTGTTTATTATATATAAGACAGCAACTTTTTCTCATGATGCATCCCCCTTTTTGTCTTTTAATATTATACACTTTTTATGTTAAAAATCAAGTTGATGAACTAAAATTATGTGATTGTGATATAATTATATTAGGAAGGTGAAACAATATGTATGAAGGCAAAAAAATATTTGTACTAGGCATGGGGCGTAGTGGAGTAGCTGTCAGTAAATTATTAAATAAAAAAAATCATATTTTATTAACTGATATTAAGTGCGATGATTATGATTTAATTAATGATTTAGAAGATTTAGGTATAAATGTGGTTATTACAAAAGAGCAAGGTGGGCAAGCTGAACTTTTAAACGATAAATTTGATTATGTTGTTAAAAATCCTGGAGTAAGAGCTGATAATGAAGTGGTTGTTAAGGCGAAAAAATTAGGCATTCCAGTTATTAATGAAATGGAAGTAGCTTATAATTTATTACCAAAAGGGGTTAAAATTGTTGGTATTACTGGTTCTAACGGAAAGACAACGACAACTTATTTAACTTATGAAATTTTGAAAATGGCAGGGTTACCAGTTAGATTAGGTGGCAATTTAGGAATTGCATTTTCTTCATTTGTAGAAGAGGTTGAGCAAAATGATATTTTAGTTTTAGAGGTATCTAGTCACCAGTTAGTTGATTTTGATAAATTTAAAACAGATATTAGTGTATTTACTAATTTAAGTGAAGTTCATATTGATATGTTTGGAACGTATGATAAATATAAGAAAAATAAACTTCGTATTTTTAATCATCACACTGATAAAGACGTAGCTATTTTAAATGGTAAAGATGATGAAATAGTTAGATTAACTAAAGGTATTCCATCTCAGAAATTATATTTTTCAAGTGAGAGTGAAGCAGATTGCTATATTAAGAATAATCAGATTTGGTATAAAGGAAACCCAGTTTGCGAATTAAATGATATTAGAATTAAGGGTATGCATAATTATGAAAATGTTATGTGTGCAATTATGGTAGCTAAACAATTTAATGTTTCTAATGAAGTGATTAAAGAAGCTTTAGATAACTTTGGTGGAGTTGAACATCGTATGGAATTTGTTAGAAGAATTAATGATCGTGAATTTTATAATGATTCTAAGGCAACTAATAATAAGTCAACAATAGTAGCTTTATCTTCATTTGATTCACCTGTTATTTTATTGTTGGGTGGGTTAGATAGAGGTCAGTCCTTTGATGAACTAGATAATCATTTAGAGCATGTTAAAAATGTTGTATGTTATGGTGAAACAAGAGATAAAATTAAAAAGTATTGCAAGCAGAAGGAAATTGATGTAACTATAGTTGAAGATTTAGACGAGGCTGTAAGATTAGCCTATAACTTATCTGAAGCAGGAGATACGATATTATTAAGTCCGGCTTGTGCAAGTTGGGATCAATTTAAATCGTTTGAAGAACGAGGAGACAAGTTTAAAGAAATTGTTGATAATTTACAATAATTTCTTTTTTTATGTCGTTTTTAATTGACAAACTTTTGTTCGATATGTATAATCTTTATAGATGATAGGAGTGAGAAGATGCTTAATTTATATATTGACTTTGACGGAGTAATTATGAATACAATTGATGTAACTTATAAAATGGCTGATGATTTAGGGATTGAACGTAATTATGAAAATTATTTAAAGTTTTATCAAAAGCTTGATTGGAGAGAGGTTTTAAATAAAAGTGAGGCGATTAGTGATAGTTGGAACTGTATTCAAAAGATTATAGAGAGTAATAAATTTAATGTATCTATTTTAACTCATGTTACTTCAATTAGTGAAATTGAAGAAAAGGTTAAAATAATTCGTAAACACTTTAGGGATATTACAATTATTCCAGTGCCAAAATCTATTTCAAAAACGGAAATGCTTAAAGCCGAAGGCTCAGTGTTGGTTGACGATTTTGTTCATAATTTAAAAGAATGGGAAGCGGCCGGCGGATACGGTGTGCGTTTTGATTTGGATATGGATGGCAAAGGCTATCCTGTAGTTGATAGATTAGATGTTTTGATTGATATGCTTGATTAAACCGATTATTTCGGTGTGACTTTACATAATTTTAGAAGAAATGTTTATAATATTTATTCTTTCTTGACTTGGACTTTTGTTGGGTGGTATTATTATATTGATAGTAGGGACTATTAATAATATAGGAGGAAAGAAAATGCGTAATAAAAATATTTTAATCGGTGGATTAATGGCAATTGTTGTAGTAATGGCAGTAGGATATGCCGCTTTTGCTACTCAATTAAATGTTAATGGTACAGCTAATATTACATCATCATGGAAGGTTGCTTTTGATACAACAAAAACTTCAGCTTATACAGCAACAACAGGGTTAACTGGAGCAACTGCCCCAACTGGTACTATTACTTTTGGAAATGATCAAACTGCAACGTTAGTAGCTAACCTTAATCAACCGGGGGATAAAATGGTATTTACTTTAACAGTAAAAAACACAGGAACTTTAAAAGCTAAACTTGGAGCTCCAACTTTAACAGGAACTTCATGTACTGTTAGTGGATTAACTTGTACAAGTACAAGTGGTCATATTAAGTTTACTGTAACTAATCCATCTCCAACATCACTTGCAGCAACAACAGGAACTTCAACAATAACTGTAACTGCTGAATATCCTAATACGACAATTAGTAGTGCATCAACTGAATCAGCATCACTTAAAGTGTCATTAAACGCTTCACAAGATACAGCTGCATAATATTGTTTATTAAAATTATCTTTAATTAGATAATTTTTTTGTTTTTTAAAGTGAAATATAACTTGCTAAAAAGTAGGCACTATATAAGGAAAAAAATTAAAATTATATTTTAAGTGCGAGGAAACCCACTTTTTTTGTCTAGTATGATAAAAAAAGGTTAAAATGCTGTACAAAAGCTTTAGAAAAATGGTATAATTATAACTACATGGAGATGAGGCTATGTTAGTTTTAGCGAAGGTAGTCATGGCTATAATGATCGGTTTTGTCTTTTCAGTATTTTTTGGTTATTTTGTAGTAAAGTGGCTGAAAAAAGAAAAGTTAGGACAAAATGTTAGTAAGACATTAGGAAAACGCCATGAAGAGAAACAGGGAACACCAACGATGGGCGGAATTATGTTTATTATACCGACCCTCATTATTATGTTAGGTCTAATTTTGACCGATAAAGTCGATGTAACAGCCAACTTGTTTGTCGTGTTATTTGTCTTTTCGGCATATGCTTTATTAGGCTACGTTGATGATTATTTAGTCGTCAAAAAGCATAATAACAAAGGTTTACCAATTATTGTGAAGTTATTCGCGCAGTTGGTAATCGCATTAGTATTTTTTTACATTTATTTAAGCAGTGGTAATGAACCGGTATTAGACATTAATACTTTAGGTATTAAAATTAATCTGGGCTGGCTCTATGGACTATTCTTATTATTTGTATTAGTGGGAAGTAGTAATGCAGTAAATATTACTGATGGATTAGATGGTTTAGCTGGAGGTCTTTCAGCAATTGCTTTCTTTGCTTTCGGTATTATTAGTTGGGGTTCACCATGGACTGTTGGTAATGAGGATATCGCGATTTTCTGCTTTGTATTAGTGGGATCGTTAGTAGGATTTTTAGTTTACAACAGTCATCCAGCCAAAGTGTTTATGGGTGATACTGGTTCACTTGCTTTAGGAGCCGCTTTGGGTAGTGTAGCTATTATTAGTAACCATGAGATTACATTAATTGTTGTGGCTGGAGTGTTTATTATTGAGACACTTAGCGTTATTATCCAATTAATTGCAATTAAGAAATTTCATACTAAGGTATTTCGAATGGCACCTTTACATCATCACTTTGAAAAGTTGGGGTGGACAGAGGTCGATATCGTAAGATTATTTTGGTCAGTAGGATTAATTCTTAGTATGGCAGCCATCGGCTTTGGCGTATGGCTATAAAAGAGGAGGAAGAAAAATGAGTAGAACAAAAGAAATAGAAATTAAAGTTGAAGGAACTGAATGGGAAGAGGCAATGGATAAAGCTTATGAAAAAGCTAATCAAAAAGTAAAAATCGATGGCTTTCGTCCTGGAAAAGCTCCAAAAGATGTTTTCTTAAAAAAATATGGTAAAGAATCATTATTTATGGATGCGGCTGATATCGTAATTGAAAAGGCTTACGGACAAATGCTTGAAGATAATAAGGATGTAGTTACTGAATTAGTTGCTAGACCTGATATTGAATTAAAGAGTATTGATGAAAAAGCAGTCGAATTTAAATTCGTTCTTACTTTAAAACCTGAAGTTAAATTAGGAAAATATAAAAATTTAGATGTTAAAAAAGAAAAAGCTGCAGTTACAAAAGAAGAAATTGAAGAAGCAATTAACAATATGCGTCAAAGATTTGCAGAAAATGTTCTTAAAGAAGGTGCAATTGCTGAAGGTGATGTAGCAATTATTGATTTTGAAGGTTTTGTTGATGGTAAAGCTTTCGATGGTGGTAAAGGCGAAAACTATTCTTTAACAATTGGTAGTGGAACTTTTATTCCAGGTTTTGAAGAACAACTAATTGGACTTAAAGCTGGAGACGAAAAGGATGTAGTAGTTACTTTCCCAGAAGATTATCATGCTGAAGATTTAAAAGGTAAAGAAGCTACATTTAAAGTTAACGTTCATGAGGTTAAAGAGATTACTGTTCCAGAATTAGATGAGGACTTCTTTGCTGATTTAGGAATGGAAGGCATTGATACAAAAGAAAAATTAGAAGCTGAAATTTCTGATAATATTTTATCGCATAAAGAAAGTGAAATTGAAAATAAATTTATGGATGCTTTATTAGATGAGGCGGCTAAAGGCGTAGAAGTTGAAATTCCAGATGTAATGGTTGAAGAAGAATTAGACCGTATGGTTTCCCAATACCGTGAACATTTACAAATGCAAGGTATTTCACTTGAACAATTCTATCAATTTACTAATTCAAATGAAGATGCTTTACGTGATCAAATGCGTGAGGAAGCTACTAAGAGAATTACCTATAGACTTATGCTTGAAGAAATTGCTAAACAAGAAAAACTTGAAATTTCTGATGAGGATGCGGCTAATGAAGCAGAAAAAATGGCTGAAAAATATCAAATGGACAAAGAAGAATTTCTTAAACTATTTGGTGGATTAGAAATGGTTAAGTATGACATGGAAATGCGTAAGGCTATGGAAATCATTAAAGGTGATGAAAAATAATTTTAAAGGGTTAAATTTTAATCCTTTTTTATTTGACAATTAATTGTCAAAAGGTTATTATATTTATAGTTTAAGGATAGTAAGGTTGGTGAACAATGGAAATAAAAAAGGCATTAATTCTTTTGTTTGGTGTACTATTTTTATGTGCGTGTTTTACTTATAAAGGTGAAGAAGTAGGACAAGGAAGTCATGTTTTGGCTACCCTATATAAATCTGTTAATCACGATGATGAAAGAGAGACTAATACTTCTTCAGCTTGCGCACTTTTGTCTTCTTTTCCTGAAGATAAATTTAGTGAACAACTTAAAACAATGAAAGTAGAGATTATATATTTATATAATACTAATGAGGCAGCATTTACTTATGAAAACTTGATCGATGGTTATACATTAAGTAAGAACGGTGATCGGGAAGATTACGCCGCAAGTGTTAATAAGCTTCCAGCGGCTGTATATGCTTATAGACAGGCAGATAATGGCAAATTAGATTTGAACAAAGAACTAGCCTATGAGCCTCGTCATTATCATAATGGAGCAGGTATAGTTAAAAATAGTGCGTTTGGAACTAAATATAAAATATCGGAATTACTTGAATATATAATTAGATATAGCGATAACGCAGCTTATGATATTTTGGTCGATGAGCTTAAAACTGATAATATTAGAGAATATTGGATTAATTTAGGTTATGATATCATTTATAATGATAACTTTGGAAATATGAGTCCAAATGCCGGAAGTCTTTATGCAAAAGAAATATATAAATATTATTTAGATGGGTCCTATAATGCGAAGAAATTAGTTTCTGATATGAAAAATTCAGCTGACATGGATACAATTAAATTTGATGATAGTTATCAAGTTGGGCATAAATATGGAAGCTTTGAGGAACATTATAACGATGTAGCTATTGTGTTTGCTGAATATCCTTATAGTATAACGATTATGAGTACAATGGGGGATACTGTTTACAAGGATCAATTATTTTTAAAGACGCATAAGCTATTACAGCAGTTTAACAATCAATATTGGATAGAAAAACAGAACTATTGTAAAACGATAAAACCTAGTATAAACTAGGTTTTAAAATGGAAATTTTATTTCCCCATACAAATGTATGGAATTTGTTTTCGATTTATTATATAATTTAAATAGGGTGATAATATGTATGCACAGGTATTAGTTGAAATAAAAGCAAAAGCGATTGATAAAACTTTTACATACAAAATTCCAGATGGAATGATTTTAGAAATTGGAATGCGAGTTTTAGTTCCTTTTGGAAAAAGAACGCTTGAAGGTTTTGTTTTAAAGATAGAAGAAACTGGGGATTTTGATTATGAAGTAAAAAGTATAATTTCAGTTACTGATGATCATCCTGTAATTAATGGGGAGATGCTTAAACTAGGTCAGTATATAAGTAAAAAAACTTTATCACCATTAATTTGTGCATATCAGACGATGCTTCCTAGTGCATTAAAGGCTAAAAACAATTTTACAATTAATAAAAAATACGTTAACTATTTAATAATCGGAGATACTTTACCAACTTTAAAAACTGATAAACAAAAAGAAATTTTTAATTTAGTGAAAGAAAAAGGCAAAGTATTAAAAAAAGAGGTAACTGATATTTCAGCTTACACGGTAAAGTCTTTTATCGATAAAGGATATTTTAAAGAGATAAAAGAAGAGGTATATCGTCTTGATGATGATACAGCTTTGAATAAATTAAATCATGATTTAACGAGTGAGCAAGCTGAAGTGATTTCTAAAGTAAAACTTGATTTGTTTAAACCATATCTATTACAGGGGGTTACAGGTAGCGGTAAGACTTTAGTTTATATAAGAATTATTGAGAAAGTTTTAAACCTTGGTAAGGAAGCCATATTATTGGTTCCAGAAATAAGTTTAACACCGCAGGTTGTTAAAATATTTAAACAAAATTTTGGAAAGGTTGTAGCTATTTTGCATAGTGGATTAAGTGATGGTGAAAAATACGATGAATGGCGTAAAATTGAAAAGGGTGAGGTGTCAATTGTTGTTGGGGCTAGAAGTGCTATATTCGCGCCGTTTACTAATCTAGGGGCTATTATTATTGATGAAGAGCATTCAGCCACTTATAAACAGGAAAACACACCAAGATATAATGCAATAGATGTAGCCATAAAGCGTGCTAGAACTTATGATATTCCTTTGATTTTAGGTAGCGCGACACCATCTGTGGAAAGTTATACAAGAGCGCTTACGGGAGCTTATGAGCTTTTAGAAATGAAAAACAGAGTTAATCACAATTTACCTAAAGTTACGTTGATTGATATGAAAGATGAATTTAAGAAGGGTAATAGAATATTTTCATCTTTGTTTAAAGAAAAAATTAATACGGCTTTAGAAAATGGTGAGCAGGCAATTGTCTTACTTAACAGACGGGGTTTTTCAACGGTTATTAGTTGTAAAGAATGTGGATACACACATAAATGTCCGAATTGTGATATACCTTTAACTTATCATAAAAGTACTAATAGTATGAAATGTCATTACTGTGATTATACGGCGCCTAAATTAAATATATGCCCAGAATGTCATAGTAAAAATATTAATGCTTTAGGTATGGGAACTGAGAGGTTAGAAAGTTTGATTAATGAGCAGTTTCCTTTAGCAAAAACAATTAGAATGGATGTTGATACAACAAAGAATAAAGGGGCTCATGGACGAATAATCGAAGCGTTTCGCGAGGGAAAATACAATGTTTTAGTTGGGACACAGATGATTTCTAAAGGACTAGATTTTCCTAATGTTACGTTAGCTTGTGTAGTTAATGGTGATAGTTCACTTAACATTCCAGATTTTAGAAGTGCGGAGCGAACATATCAGCTTTTAAATCAAATTGCCGGAAGGGCTGGACGAGCTTTGAAAAAAGGAGAAGTTATTATTCAAGGCTTTAATATGAATCATTATAGTATTGTAACGGCTAGTAAACATGATTATGAAAAATTTTATCGTGAAGAAATTAAAATTAGAAAAGCGCTTAAATATCCGCCTTTTTATAATTTGGCTTATATTAGAATAAGTGGTAAGAAATATGAAGAAGTTACGGATGAGGCTTCCAAAATAGCTTATTATTTAAAAAAAGAAATTCCTAATAATATTATTTTAGGTCCAAGTACGGCAAATATGCCGAAGATTAATAATATATATTATATGGGAATAATTATAAAGTTTAAAAACACGGCTGAAATTATTGATTCTTTAGTTTTTATTAATAAAAAATATAGTACTAATAATAAGGTTAAGGTAGAAGTGGATTTAAATCCTTCGAAAATATAGTTATTTGGTTTAAAATGTGTTAAAATTAAAGATAGGGTGATGATATGGATTTTGATAAAATTGAAGTGAAAAGAGACCCAGTTATTATTTTTATGGGAACTCCGGAATTTAGTGTTCCAGTATTAGAAGGCTTAATTGATAATTACAAAGTTAGAGCAGTTGTAACTCAGCCAGATAAACCTTTTGGTAGAAGTGGGGCTTTAAAAGCATCACCAATTAAAGAGGTGGCAATGAAGCATAATATTTTGTGTTTGCAACCAAGTAAAATTAAAGATGCTTTACAAGAAATAAATGCTTTGGAACCTGATTTGATTATTACTTGTGCTTATGGAAAAATTTTGCCAATAGAATTATTATTAATTCCTAAAATAGGCTGCATTAATGTGCATGCATCACTACTTCCTAAACTGCGCGGTGGGGCACCAATTCATCATGCTATAATTGATGGATATTCAAAAACTGGTATTACGATTATGTATATGTCTGAACAAATGGATGCTGGTGACATAATAAGCCAAGAGGTAGTTGAAATTACAAAGGAAGATACAGCGTCTAGCTTACACGACAAATTAAAAGTAGTTGGACGTGATTTGCTTTTAAAAACTTTACCAAGTATTTTGGACGGTACTAATGATCGTATAAAACAAGATGAAGCTTTAGTTACTTATGGTTTTGTAATTAAAAGAGAAGATGAAAAATTAGATTTTACAAAAACTAAGAGAGAAATTATTAATCAAATTCGTGGTTTGAATTCTTGGCCAGGTGCTTATTGTTATTTTGAAGAAAAAATCATGAAAGTATGGAGTGCTTATCGCACGGAAAACTTATTTGAACTTGCTTATCCAGGAGAAATTACTGCCATTTATGAAGATGGATTTGGAGTGAAAGTTTCTAATGGTGAAGTTGTACTTACAGAAATTCAATTAGAAGGTAAGGGTAAGACTAAAGCTATAGATTTTATCCATGGTCATCCCGATTTAGTTGGGAAAGTATTGAGGTAGGATATAGAGATGTTTAAAAGAATAAGAGAGAGCGATTGGTATATAAAATTTAAGGAACTGTGGGCTAATCCTAAAACCCACGCAATGATTGTTTTAGCATTTTGGCTTATTTTTATGGTTGTGGCAATTGTTTTAGTTAGGGTAACTACTAATACTTCAGTGCCAACGCAAAAGATAGAGAAGGTGGCTACTAGTTTTGCAAACGTACAGAATTATGATTTTACTTATAAAACTAATGATTTAGAAATAAATGGTTCTTATTATGATGATGCTACTATATTTTATTTAAATAATAAGCGTTATTATGCTAAAGACAATGTATATTTGATTGATGATAAGGTTCAGAAGTTAGATAATTTTGATTTGAGTGTTTTAAAGTTAAACAGCAAAGTACTTAATAATTTAGTTAGTGGGATAACTCCAGCTGAAAATAATGATTTTAAACAATATATAGTTCCGCTAGATCGTTTTATAAATTTGTATGAATTAGATACAGACATGGATTTATCAAAAGCGGCAACTTATAATATAACGGTAAGCGTTTATACAAAGGATAAAGCAATAAATAAGGTTATTTTGGATTTATCTAGCTATTATACTTTAAAAACAGGGACTAATGTTAGTTATCCAGTAACAATTAATTATTATAATGTAAACAATGTATCTGATTTTGCAAAAGGGTACGATAAATTAGTAGAGGTGAAAGAATGACAGTACAACTTATAATATTTTTAGTCTGTTTAGCAGCAGTAATTTTCTTCTTTAAAAACTTCAATGCAAGTGTGTATTTTATAGTAATGGTTGATATATTTTTAAGAATTATTACTTATTTGAAAATAAATTATTTGAGGGATGATGCATTTAGTTTCTTTAATGTAATTCCGGCTAGTGTATTAGATATATTTAAAGGTTTTGATCTTGGAATATTTAATGAAATACTAGTGGCAATATACATTGTTGTTTATATTGTTTTTGAAGTATTACTTATTAGATTATTTATTAAGAAGAAATTTTAACAGTTCTATAGGAACTGTTTTTTTGTGAATTTAAGTCGAAAGGTTTTTCTTTGTTAAATAAGAACAAATGTATCTATCTTTAAAAAGCTTATTGTGGTATAATGTTTATGGTGATAATATGTATGCATATATTAAGGGACAAGTAAAAGAAATCGACAGCAATTATATTGTTTTAGATAATAATGGGATTGGTTATTTAATTTATACAGCCAACCCTTATTCGTTTGATATTGACAAGGAATATACAATTTATTTATATCAATATGTTAGAGAAGATGAAATAAGTTTATATGGATTTAAAACTTTAGAAGAGAAAAATTTATTTTTAAAGTTAATTGGGGTTAAAGGTTTAGGGTGTAAGATGGCTTTACCAATGATAGCTTTAGGATCACCTGATGGAATTATTGATGCAATCGAAAGAGAAAACATTTTATATTTAAAAAAATTCCCTAAAATTGGTGATAAAGTAGCGCGTCAAATTATATTAGATTTAAAGGGCAAACTAGTAGCTAAAGGTGAAGTTCAAACTAATAATTCAGATGAATTAGCCGAAGCATTAAGAGGACTCGGATATAAAAATGCTGATATAAGCAAAGTCGTAAAACAAATAAATGCAAATGATGAAATAGAAGTACAAATAAAAGAAGCTTTAAGATTATTATTGAAATAATGATTTATTAGGAGGTTAATATGGATGAAAGAGTAGTTACTAACCATGAGCTTGCAGAAGATACTTTCGAGGGAACAATAAGGCCTGATAGTATTGATGAGTATATTGGACAGGGTGAAGTTAAAGATAATTTAAATGTTTTTATTAAAGCGGCTAAAATGCGTGATGAAGCTTTAGATCATGTTTTGTTATATGGCCCTCCAGGGCTTGGAAAAACAACCATGGCATATATTATTGCTAATGAATTAGGTAGTAATATTAAAACTACTAGTGGTCCAGCTATTGAAAAAAGTGGTGATTTGGCAGCAGTTTTATCAACTTTGGAGCCAGGGGATGTTTTATTTATTGACGAAATTCATCGTATTCCAAGATATATTGAAGAAATTTTATATTCAGCAATGGAGGATTTTACTTTAGATATTATTGTTGGTAGTGACTCTTCAAGTCGTAATATTAGAATAGATTTGCCTCCATTTACTTTAGTTGGAGCAACAACTAGAGCCGGTGATTTAACTGGACCATTACGTGATAGATTTGGAATTATTTCAAAACTTAATTATTACACGGAAGAGGAGTTGACCCAAATTGTATTAAGAACAAGTAGAGTTTTAGAGTGCTCTATTGATGAGAATGCGGCAATTGAGCTTGCTCGTCGTAGCCGCGGAACGCCAAGAATTGCTAATAGGTTATTTAAAAGAGTGCGTGATTATGCTTTAGTTATGGGAAATGGAAATATTGATTTGAAAATTACTAAAATAGCCTTGGATAAATTAAAAGTTGATGCTTTTGGCTTAGATGAGACTGATTATAATTTATTAAAGTCAATTATTGAGAAATTTAATGGTGGTCCAGTTGGAATTGATGCACTTGCGTCTTCAATTGGCGAAGAGGTAACAACGATTGAAGATGTATATGAACCGTATTTATTACAAAATGGCTTTCTAAAAAGGACAAGTCGTGGTAGAATAGTTACAGAGAAAGCATATGAACATTTAAAAATGGACAAACAAGGTAATTTATTTTAAGTAGTACTGGATACTTTAGTATTCGGTTTTCTATTTTATAGAAAGAGTGATAGAATGGATTTAGAGAAGCAAATTGAACAAGGATTAGATAATGAATTAGTTAAAGAGTTCTTAAGTTTTTTGGAATCTACGCCTTGGGAGACACTTCCACTTATAACTGATTCTAGAATATTAGGTATGATTGGTCAGTTATCTGAAGATAGAAGGGAACAGCTAGGGTTATTATCAGATGTTGATGATTTAGCTTATACTTTTATTCCAGATTTTAGAGAATATAAAACGGCTGATGAACAACAAGAATTTCAGAAAATATATGATGGAGTGGCGCAATCAACACTTGGTTTAATGGAAAGATATCAAGAAGATTTGCCAGGGTTTCATCAGTCAGTAGCGGAAATTTATGATGGCGCTTCAGTACCCGAAATAGAACCTTCTGGACGCAGTAAATAGAAAGAGTGATAAAATGACAACTGAAGATTTTGATTTTAATTTGCCAGAACATTTAATAGCCCAAACACCGCTTGAAAAAAGAGATGCTTCAAGATTACTTGTTTTAGATAAAGAAACAGGTGAAATAGAGCATAGACATTTTACGGATATTTTAGATTATATAAATCCTGGTGATACTTTAGTTTTAAATGATACTAAGGTTATTCCAGCTAGATTAATGGGAACTAAGGTCGATACAGGTGCAGTAATTGAGATGTTAATGCTTAAAGAAATAGAAAAGGATGTTTGGGAATGTTTAACGAAGCCAGCTAAACGTGTAAAAGAGGGAACTTTAGTAACTTTTGGTGACGGTAAGTTACAAGCTGAATGTGTTTCAGTCGGTGAAGAGGGAATTCGTCATTTTAAATTAATTTATAAAGGAATCTTATATGAGATTTTGGATGAATTAGGAGAAATGCCTTTGCCCCCTTATATTCATGAGAAACTTAATGATCAAAATAGATATCAAACGGTTTATGCCAAAAATATTGGTAGTGCAGCTGCTCCAACGGCAGGACTTCATTTTACTCCAGAATTATTAGAGCAAGTAAAAGCTAAAGGAATAAATATTGCTTATGTTACTTTGCATGTTGGCCTTGGGACTTTTAGGCCAGTGTCAGTAACTAATGTTTCAGAACATAAAATGCATAGTGAATTTTATATTATGAGTAGTGAAACAGTTGATTTACTTAATGAAACTAAGAAATCTGGTCATAAGATTATAAGTGTTGGAACGACAACTACTAGGACTTTGGAAACAGTAATGAGTTTGTATGGGGTTTTTAAAGAATGTAGTGGTTTTACAGATATATTTATTTACCCAGGGTATCAATTTAAAGGTGTTGATAGATTAATTACAAATTTCCATTTGCCAAAATCAACATTGATTATGTTAGTTAGTGCTTTGGCAGGAAAAGAAAATATTATGAAAGCTTATAATGAAGCTGTAAGGGAAGAATATCGCTTTTTCTCGTTTGGCGATAGTATGTTTATAAAGTAGGTGATAAAATGGTGATTGTGATAACTGGTCCAACAGGGACTGGTAAAACTGAACTCAGCTTATTTTTAGCTAAGAAGTTAAAAGGTGAGGTTATAAATGCGGATAGTACACAGTTTTATAAAGGTTTAGATATTGCTACTAATAAGATAAAAGATAAAAAAGGCATTGTTCATCATTTGTTTGATATTACAGATATTACTCAGGATTATACAGTGTTTGACTATCAAAAGGATGCAAGGGCGTGTATTAATGATATTTTAGAACGTGGGAAAACGCCTATTTTGGTTGGGGGATCAGGTTTGTATATTAAAGCTGCTTTGTATAATTATGAGTTTGAAAATAAAGAAAATAATGATTATGAAGGTATAAGTAATGATGAGCTTTACAAAAGGTTATTAGAAGTTGATCCTGACACCAATATTCATTTAAATAATAGGGTTAGAGTGATAAGTGCTTTAAATTATTATGAAGCTAATCATAAACCATATAGTGAAAAAAGTAAGAATGAGGAATTATTATATGATACTTTGTTTATTGGATTAACAGCGGAGCGAGATATGTTATATTATAAAATAAATAAACGAGTTGAGGCAATGATGGAAGATGGATTGTTAGATGAGGCCAGGAGTGTTTATGATTCTGGAATTAGAACTAAAGCTGTTATGACACCAATTGGCTATAAAGAATTGTTTGATTATTTTGATGGTCAAAAAGATTTAAATGAATGCTTAGAATTAATCAAGCAAAAAAGTCGTAATTATGCTAAAAGGCAGTATACTTGGTTTAATAATCAAATGGATTTAAAATGGTTTAATGTTAATTATGAAAACTTTTTAAATACTGAAAATGAAATATTAGAATATATTACTAATAGAGATTAAGCACTATTAGTAATTTTTATTTTAACAAAGTATGTGCTATAATATTATTTATTCGAAGGTGATGACATGGGCTTATCAATAGTTAGAAAATTTGTCCCAGACTCATATGTTCCGACTGTGTATGATGTGGATTATAATCAGTTTTATGATAACGGAATTCGCTATGCTATTTTTGACGTTGATGATACGATTTTACCAGCTGATGATACATTAGTGACGCCTAAATTATCGGGGTTGTTTGATTATGTTCAAAAAGATATAGGCATTGATACATGCTTGGTTTCAAACGGTAGTAAATCAAGAGTTAAGCCTGTGGCTGAAAGTTTGCATTAGCTAATGCGTTTAAACCTTTATCGCGGGCTTTCACTGCAGTTCGAGGTTTCTTTGGTGAACAGGATATTTCTAGCAATACGGCGTTTATTGGTGATTCGGTATTTTTAGATATGCTTTTTGCGGATAGATTTCGAATGTATAAAGTATTAGTTGACTCTATTAGAGAAAATAGGTGGAATTTTAAAACTGTTTCTAATGATGTTGTGTAAGCGGTAATGACTATTCCACTTAAGCATGAAGGGTTTGAATTTGGTCGACATTATGAAAAAAAATAGCTAATTTTTTAGCTATTTTTATTTTGAATATAATATGCATAATATTCTTCTAAGGTTAAATTTTCATCATGAATTTGTTTGGCTACCTTAGTACCAACATAGCGATAATGCCATGGCTCATATTGATAACCGGTTATGTCTTCTTTATCTTTAGGAAATCTTAAGATAAATCCGTACTTATAAGCATTTTTTTGAAGCCATCTAAAAGCGTCAGTATTTTCAAAACTATTATCAATTTGGTTAATGTCAGTAGCTAATCCCGTTTGATGTTCAGAAAATCCGGGTCTTGCTGAGTAGGTGTCAGCAGCTGTTTTACCATCACGTTCAACGTAATTGTTATATAAAGTTACTTGATATTTGTAAGTACGATAAGCGGAAGCGTTTTTAATAACTATGTTATCAACGGTAGCAGCATCAGACATTTCCATAAAGGCGTTAGCGGCTTCCTTTCGCATTTGACTATTTCTTCCAGTATTATATTTTGCGGTTAAAGTTATTAAATCATTAGGCTCATAATCTTCAGTTAGGTAAAAATATTTATTGACTAGCATTAGATTGTCATCTTTGACGTTAGTAGCGGTAGTGTCTTCATATTTTTTCTTGTCTAGATTAGAGTTAACATCAGCGACAATTTTACTGGCACTTAAGTCTTTGCCTTTTGCATATGCTAAATACCTATTTAAATTTGCTTCGATGTAATAGGTTTCTTCTTTTAAACTGTTTTCTAATTGATCATTTACTGTTTTGTTAGTTTGAATTTTCTTTTCTTTTGGCTTGTCTTCTTTTTTATCTTTAGTTAAAAGGTAAAACGAGGTTCCACCAATTAATAAAATGATGATAATTGAGGCGATTAAAATATTACGTTTTTTCATCTTTTTTTTCATTTTCTTACTCCTTATCTAAATAGTAGGCATAGTATTCATCGTAGGTTAGTCCAGATTTTTTAACTTTAGTGGCTAAATCTTTACCAAGATAGCGATAGTGCCATGATTCGTAAGCATAGCCAGTGATATCTTCTTTATCTTTAGGATATCTTAAAATGAAACCATATTTGTGAGCATTTTTTTGTAGCCATTTGAAAGCATCAGTGGTGTCAAATGTTTCACCAGAAGCTCCATAAGTAATGATATCTAAAGCAAGTCCACTTTGATGTTCAGAGTAATCGGGTCTAGCAGCATATTCATCGGCGTATTCTTCACCTTTTAAATCTTTATATTCATCATAAATTTTTTTCTGAGCGTCATAGGTTCGATACCCAGAGTTAATAATTAAAGTATGGCCATCTTCTTTAGCAGCATTAAACATCTCTTTGAACGCATCTAGAACAACTTGTCTAGTTTTGATGCCATCAAAGGCATACCAGTTACTAACATCTACAATATCAGTCGGAGCATATTTTTCAGGAAGAGAATAATATTTGTTGACTAAAATAGCGTTATCTTTTTTCATATCAGTTTTTTTAGTATGAGTATAGTATTCATAATTACGATTAACATTGACCATGGTAACAATTTCTTTGTAATCAATATCATTAGTTTCTTTCTTTTGCTTAGTTATATATTCTTTATAGGTATTATAGTTTTTCCATAGAAAATATTTTTGTTTGGTTAGAGGAATTAGATCTTTATCATATTTAGTTAAAGCTTTGTCTAAAACTTTATCATTGGATTTTAATAAAGTAGATATTTCTTTTTCACTATATCCTAGTTCACCTAATTTATACTCATTACTAGTATAGTGAGCATAGAGTTTGAAACTTACCACAGCAAGGATAATTATAACTATTACAATAATAACTGCAATGATTGGACCTTTTTTGATTTTTCTTTTTCTATTATACATATTATCACCATTTTAATTATAGCATTTTTTTTGTGTAAAGGACAATCTCTTAATTTATTTAATAGTAACAAATGTCAAATAAATAAAAAGAGTGTAAAGTGGAAAATTGTATTTTGCGAAAAATATTTTTTATTATGGTTCTGGATTTTTTATTTTATTTTTGCTATAGTATGTTTAAAGGAAGTTGTTTATGGAGAATAAAAAGTTTGCGGAAGGTTATTGTTTTACAAAAATATTTATATTTTTTCTAATTGGCTGTTTAATTGGGACATATTATGAAGAAATATTATGGTTCATTAGATATGGTGAGTGGTCTAATCGTCAAGGGTTAATTTACGGACCTTTTAGTCCAATTTATGGAGTTGGAGTAGCGATTTTTGTAATTTTTCTTGGGAAAAACAATGATAGAAGAAGTGTGTGGAAAACTTTGATTTACGCGGCAATAATTGGTGGCGGAACTGAATTTATGACTAGTTTAATTGCGGATAAAGTTTTTGGCGTTCAGTTTTGGGATTATTCTAATGAATTTTTAAACATTTTTGGGAGAACAACGATTCCCTTTATGATTTTTTGGGGCATAGGGGGAACTGTTTTAATGAAGATTATATATCCTTGGATTTCTAAATGGATAGAAAAAATACCTTATAAAATTGGAAAGCCAATTTATATAGTGGTTTTAATATTTATTTTAGTTGACGTTATTTTAACTTATGGAGCGCTTGGACGAATGGCTTTACGTGATAATGGAGTTAAACCATATACTTTTGTTGGAGAGTATATGGATAAAGTATATACTGATGAGTTTTTATATGATAAGTTTCCAATTATGAGACCAAATAAATAAGTTTGCTTTCAACAAAATTGTTAAAAGGGTATACAAAATTTAAAATAAATGTTAAAATTATATTGTATTCAAATAGAGGGTGATTTGGTGAAATATCTAGGTTTAGATTTAGGTACGCGAACTTTAGGGGTGGCGATATCTGATATAACTAAGACAATTGCGACAACTTATACAACGATTCATTTTAGTGATGATGATTATGAAAGTGCGATTAGACAGTTAAAACCGATTATTGAAACCGAGAATATTGAAAAACTTATTTTAGGTTTTCCAAAAAATATGAATAATTCAATAGGCCCTCGAGCTGAAGTGACATTATCATTTAAAGAGTTACTTGAAAAAAACTTTGATATTGAAGTGATAATGCAAGACGAAAGATTGTCAACAAAAGAGGCAAGTAGTTATATGATACAAGCTGACATGTCAAGAAAAAAACGTAAGAAAAAAATTGACAGTTTAGCGGCTAACATTATATTACAAACCTATTTGGATAAGAGAAAGGATTGAGATTATGCCAGAAAATGAAGAATTAACAGAATTAAAATTTAAAGCTGTAGACGCTGAAGGAAGACAAATTGATTGTGATACATTGTTTATGTTTGAATCGCCAGAGACAAGCAAGAATTATATAGTTTATACTGATAATTCAATTGATGAGGAAGGAAATACGAGAGTATATGCTTCTATCTATAATCCCGCTGATTTAAAAATGGCTGAAGGACAAGATTTAGCAGCTTTAGAGCTTATTCCAATTGAAACTGAAAAAGAATGGAAGATTATTGAAACAATTCTTGAAGAAATGCAAAATCAAGTTGAGGAAGCTCAGTAGGTCTAACTTTGAAACGACGTAAGTTTTCAATAAAAAAATTTGCACTATTCATAATAGTGCTTATTATTTTAGCTGTAGTATTATTTTTAGGGCTTTATAAGTTACAAACGTCATCTGTAAGTAAAGAAACAAAAGCTATTGCAGTTGAAGTTGAAAAAGGTGATAATTACTTTACTATGGCTAGTAAGCTAAAAAATCAAGATTTGATAAAATCAGAATTTTTCTATAAAATCTTCCTAAAATTTCATAAGCCAGGGGAACTTACCGTTGGAACTTATGAATTAAATCAAGCTATGAGTGTGGCAGAAATTGTCGAAACACTTGGTAATGAAAACAACCTTCAAGACTCGAGAGTAAAGCTTACTTTTAGAGAAGGATTAAATGCAAGGCAAATGGCCAATATTATTGAAGAGAAAACAAATATTAAAGCTGAAGACTTTTTGGCTAAAATATCTGATGAAAATTATATTAATAGTTTAAAAAGTAAATATTGGTTTATTACTGATGATGTAAAAAACAATGAAATTTATTATGATTTAGAGGGATACTTATTTCCAGATACTTATATTTTTGAAAAAGACGAAGTTAATTTGGATAGGATCTTAGAAAAAATCTTAGAAAATACTAACAAAAAATTAAGTGGTCTAAAATCAGAAATCCAAAATAGCGATTATACAGTTCATCAGATTTTAACTTTAGCTTCGTTAGTTGAACTTGAAGCTGTTACAGATAGTGATAGGGCTAAAGTAGCTGGTGTTTTCTACAACAGATTAAATAATAGTTGGTCATTAGGTAGTGATGTAACAACATATTATGCAGCTAAGAAATCAATGACTGAAAGATTAACGAAATCAGAGCTTAATTCATGCAATGGATATAATACTAGATGTACTTCAATGAAAGGACTTCCAGTTGGTCCAATTGATAATCCAAGCTTGAGCGCGATAAAAGCAGCGATTAATCCTACAAATACAGATTGTTATTATTTTGTTGCTGATAGTGAAAAGAAAGTTTATTTTACAAAAAATGCGAATGAGCATGAGGCCATAATTGCTAAACTGAAAAAGGAAGGCAAATGGATAGGCTAGAAGAGTATGCTAGTTTAAACAATATTCCCATCATGCAAAAAGATGGGATTTTGTTTTTAACTGAGTATATTAAAGAAAATAATGTTAAACGTATTTTAGAGATTGGCTCAGCAATTGGTTACTCAGCTTGTAAAATGGCTTTAGTTAGTCCTGATATTTCAGTTGTTACAGTTGAAAGAGATGAAACTAGATATAAGGAAGCTGTAAAAAATATCCACAATTTTGGTTTGGATGATCAAATTGAAATAATACTAGGTGATGCTTTGGAAACAGAAGTTGCTGGTTTATTTGATTTGATATTTATTGATGCAGCAAAGGCGCAATATATTAGGTTTTTTGAAAAGTATAAAAGTAATTTGAAGGATAATGGGGTAATTATTTCTGACAATTTAAATTTTCATGGGCTAACTTTAGATGTTAATAGCATTGGAAGTAAAAACTTAAAAGCTTTAGTCCGTAAAATAAACAATTATAAAGAGTTTTTAGTTGATAATAAAGAATTCCAAACTGAATTTTTAGAACTAGGCGATGGAATTGGAATTAGCAAAAGAGTTTAGACTCTTTTTTATTTATAGATATTTTTGTATTTGTTTTTTCTTGTCTAAATTTGTTAAAAAAAGTTTTATTTTATGATATACTTAAAATAGAAAGGATGTATAAACATGAGTAATGCAGAATTAAAAGCAAGTGCGAGAAAAAGCTTATCTGGTAATTATGGGCCACTTCTTTCAGCACTATTAATATTTATACTACTGGGGGCGGTTTGTCATTTAATAGCTTATTTAGTCAACACGGCTTGGTTAGAGCCACTTTTAATGTTGATTGTTTATTCTTTATTTATGATGGGATTAATAAAAATGGTTGTTAAAGTATCGCGGGGAAATAAACCGAAGATTGAAGATTTCTTTAGTCAGACGGAAGCATTTTTTAAGTATATGGGGATTGCTTTTTTCTTATTAATTATTGGCTTTATTTTAGGGCTTTTAGAAGCTATTGCTTTTAGAACACTTGTAGTTGTGATAACTTATCAGGCCGATATGAACTTTGCTTTGGCTATTTCATTAATTGCCTTTGGATTAATTTTAGCGGTAGCTATTTTAATGGCTGGAATATTTATGGCTATTGCTTTTTCACAAACGTTGTTTATTTTGAACGATGAGCCTGATATTACAGTAAGAAAAGCGCTTTCAAAAAGTTTCGATATGATGGAAAGCTATATTTTTGATTATTTTGTTTTGTTTTTAAGTTTTATTGGTTGGATCGTTTTAGGAATATTTACTTTAGGGCTTTTATATTTATGGTTAGTACCATACATGCTTGTAACAATGGCTAATTTTTACGATATGATAAAGAAAGAATATGTAGAATATAGGGGCGATAGAGAGCCAGAAAAACTTTTTAATAACACTGCAACTGATGAAGAAATCGAATATTTATAAAAGAACTTTATTAAGTTCTTTTTTTATTTATTATAATACTAGAATAGTCGTATAATAAAAAGCTAAATTTTTTTTATTAATGGTGAATTTCTTGTTTTTTTGTGAATTTGAGTTGAAATTATTGACATA
>UMBG01000989.1_pt1 | contig 34204 bp, 30 predicted proteins | sample 1963931 | NCBI WGS metagenome assembly UMBG01 (sample SAMEA4835938, study PRJEB28245) | human gut metagenome | biome: gut microbiome; material: fecal sample | place: Denmark | collected 2008 | reverse complement strand
CGTGTTGTGATAAACGATAAGGTTATTGAACTTACAAGCAAGGAATTTGACCTTTTGGAACTGTTTATGAGAAATCCGGGTAAGGTTTATACAAGAGAAAATCTTTTGGATATAGCGTGGGGCTTTGATTATCCGGGTGATGTACGAACGGTTGACGTTCATATAAGAAGGCTTAGAGAAAAAATTGAGAAAAATCCTGCCGAGCCTTCATATATAAAGACAAAGTGGGGAGTTGGTTACTATTATAAGAAGGATTAAGGAAAAGATTAAAAACATCACCAATTCAATGCGTTTTACAATGATTGCAACTTATCTTGCAATTATTGTTACAACGCTTGTTTTGATGAGTATTTATATAATCAGTCTGCTTAGCGAAAATCTGTACAGCACGGAAACGATAAATATGTTTGCAAAGGCGAATATTATATCTGAAACAATTGCGGACGTATGGGGAAGCGATACATCTGCAACTTCGGCTCAAAAGTTTTCGGATGTTGTTGAGCGAAGTCTTGCAGGTACGAATATAAGAGGTGTTGTGACAAATAAATCGTATTCGGTTTTGTATGACACGAACGAAGAATCACAGCTTATCGGCAAGGTTTTTATGCGTGACGTTTTAAAACGTGCGCTTGACGGCGAACAAGCCGATATTATAACGACAGGCGAAAACAATATGCGTCTTATAAGCGTTGCGGTGCCTGTAACATTCAGCGGTGAAATAATCGGAAGTGTGTATTTGGCAGAATCGATAAACACGATTGACGATACAGTCCGAACGACAAGGAACAGTCTTATAGTTTTCAGTACGCTTATTGTAATTCTTATCGGTATGCTTAGTTTGGGTATGAGCTATATTATAACGTCACCGATTGAAGAATTTATTGCCGTTGCAAAGGAAATTTCAAAGGGTAATTTCTCAAAGCATGTTGAAGTTAAAGGTCATAATGAGATCGCACAAATGGCACAAATGCTTAATTATATGTGTGACGAACTTGAACTTTTGGAAGAAAAAAGACGTAAGTTTGTTTCGGACGCGTCACACGAACTTAAAACCCCTATGGCTGGCATAAAACTTATATGCGACAGTCTTGTTGCGGCGGAAAATCCCGATCCGGCTATGGTAAAGGAATTCCTCGGCGATATGTCGGACGAGGTTGACAGACTTACAAGAATTGTCGAAAGACTGCTTGTGCTTACAAAACTTGACGCAGGCGGTAATTCGCTGAAACTTGAAGAAGTCGATATTAAGATGCTTATAAGTCAGGTTGTAAAAAAACTTACACCGATTGCGAATGCAAAGGATATTGTTATATATGTTGACAATCATCAGACAGAATTTAGCCCGATTTTACTTGACTATGACAAAATGTATGAGGCGATATACAATATCGCGGATAATGCGATTAAATATTCGCCGGAGGGCGGTTTTGTCCATATCGACCTTACGGCAGACAATGACTGTCTGACAATAAAAATTGAGGACAACGGTCCGGGAATACCGGAGGGCGAGCGTGACAGAATATTTGAACGTTTTTACAGACTTGACGATTCGAGAGCGAGAGATACCGGCGGAACGGGTCTTGGACTTGCTATCACAAAAGAGGCCGTACTTATGCATAACGGTACTATAGACGTTGCAAATGTGTCGGATATAGGCAGTGTATTCACAATACGTTTACCTTACAAGATTACTATTGGAGGACAGAATGAAAAGTAAAAAGGGAGTAATAGCTATCGTTGCGGTTGCGGTGCTGACAGTGGCGGCGGTTGTCGGAATACTTATAAAAAAAGATTACGGCAGTTATCGCTACAACAGTGAACTGTATTTCTTTAATGAAACGGCGACTTCGATAGTTATGGAAAATCGTGAAATTAAATATAAGGACGATAAGGAACTTGCGGAGTCTGTAATTGAGGCACTTATGAAAGGTCCCGACAACAGCCGTTATATGAAAATTATTGAAAAAAATACGAAGTTGCTGTCGCTTAACGACGTTGATTCCGGTAATATTGTTGTAAACTTTTCAGGTGAATTTTTGACAGGCGACAATACAAAAGATGTGCTTGCGGTTTATGCAGTTGTGAAATCGTTGTGTGCAATCAGCAGTGTTGACAGTGTTAAAGTAATTGTTGAGGGCAAGGATGTTGCAACGGCGGACGGCTCGATTATAGGGTATTTGCGAAATCAGGACATTAATCTGCCAACCGATACATATAACAGCGAAACGCGTGAAATTGCATTGTATTTTCCGAATAAAGACGGCAACAAGCTTGTTATGGAAACAAGAACGATTAAAGTCACCGACCAACAACCTTTGGCACAATATATTATAAATGAACTTATCAAAGGTCCCGAAAACAAGGAACTGTCAGTACCGCTCAGCAAGGATACCGTACTTTTGAGTGTGGAAACTTCGGATAATATTTGTTTTGTAAATTTCAAAGCTAATTTTACCGATAAAAATTCGGGTACTGCGGAAAAAGAGAAAATGACGATATATTCAATCGTTGATTCGCTTACCGAACTTGACAGCATTCAGCGTGTTCAATTCCTTATGGACGGTAAAAAAGTTGATAATTTCGGTAATATCAATATCGGAAGTATGTTCGGACGTGACGGAAGTATAATTGCCGAATAAATTTAGAATATGCAGTTGACAGTTTGGTAATAATATGATATTATACAATCAATAAAGGGGAGTAGCTTGCGCATTTTATATGCGTAATATGATGTCGTCAATACACGTTCGGAAGAACCGTATCATATTCTACGAAGCAAGACTTTTATTGCAGATAATTTTTTGTGCTGCAATAAAAAGTCTTGCTTTTTTGTTTGCGGCATAAGTGAGAAGATGGAGGAATTGATTATGAACCCATATCAAATGAAAAAAGAAGATGTGCTTAAAATGCTCGGGACTGATGAAAATGGTCTTACGCAAAATCAAGCAAAGGAAAATCAGAAAAAGTACGGCAAAAACGAACTTGCGGAGGGTAAAAAGAAAAATCCGTTTATATTGTTTTTGGAGCAGTACAAGGATTTTCTTGTTATAATTCTTATTATTGCGGCGATTATATCCGGTGTGCTCGGCGATATAGAAAGTGCGATCGTAATATTTGTAGTTATAACGATAAATGCGATTTTGGGTACTGTACAGCATATCAAAGCGGAACAGTCGCTTGACAGTCTTAAAGAAATGTCTGCACCGACTGCAAAGGTTATCCGTGACGGTGAAATAAAAGTCGTTGAGGGAAAAGATGTGACAGTAGGCGATGTTGTGGTCATTGAAGCAGGTGATTACGTCTGTTCGGACGGACGTATAATTGAAAATGCGTCCTTGAAGGTTGATGAAAGTGCGATGACCGGCGAGAGTGAGCCTGTCGAAAAACAGGAAACCGTACTTGACGGCGAAAAACCGCTCGGTGACAGAGTGAATATGCTGTATTCGGGAAGTTTTGCGACTTACGGCAGAGCGAAAATGGTTGTAACGTCAGTCGGTATGGAAACCGAAATCGGCAAAATTGCGTCACTGTTAAAAAGTACGCAGGAAAAGAAAACGCCGTTGCAGGAAAGCCTTGATAATTTCGGTAAAAAGCTGTCGCTTATCATAATCGGAATATGCGTTATTGTTTTGGGTTTGGAACTGTTCCGCAGTGACGGTATAAATTTGACAGTGTTTACGGACGCATTTGTGTTTGCGGTTGCACTTGCCGTTGCGGCAATTCCGGAGGCTTTAAGCTCGATTGTTACGATAGTTTTGTCAGTCGGAACACAGAAACTTGCAAAAGAAAATGCGATTATACGAAAATTGCAGGCAGTTGAGGGATTGGGCAGTGTTTCTATAATTTGTTCGGACAAAACGGGTACGCTTACGCAAAATAAAATGACTGTTCAAAAAATTTATTTTGACGGTCAAATTATTGATAAGGACGATGAAATCAATGCACGTCAAGGTCAGCTTATAATAGACGGTGCATTGTGTAACGACTCCGTTCAAAAAGAAGGTCAGGAAATCGGTGATCCGACAGAAATTGCGCTTGTGAATTTTTCGGAAAAGCATGATTTGCCTGTTGAAAAAATGCGTGAAAAATATCAGCGTTTGGGTGAAATTCCTTTTGATTCAGACAGAAAATTGATGAGTACCGTTCATAAAATCGGCGACAATTATAAAATGCTGACAAAAGGTGCGGTTGACGTTTTGTCGGGCAGAATTGATGAAGTCAAAACTATGGACGGAAAAAGACCGTTTACTGCCGAAGATTTGGCAGAGTTAAAGAAAGTTAATACGGAATTTTCTCAAATGGGACTTCGTGTACTTGCTGTGTGCGAACGTGACGTTGATACAGTCGACATAAGCGTTGACGATGAAAAGGACTATATCTTGCTAGGACTTGTTGCAATGCAAGACCCGCCTAGAGAAGAAAGTGCAGAGGCAGTAAGAAAATGTAAAACCGCCGGAATACGTCCTATAATGATAACCGGCGACCACCTTGTGACCGCGTCGGCGATTGCAAGAAAAATCGGTATATTGGATGATAACGGCCGTGCGGTAGAGGGCAGAGAGATTGAAAATCTGTCAGATGAAGAACTTGATGAATTTGTTTCGGACGTGTCGGTTTATGCGCGAGTTTCGCCTGAACATAAAATAAGAATAGTCAGCGCATGGCAGAGAAAAGGCTACATCGTTTCAATGACCGGTGACGGAGTGAATGACGCACCGGCACTTAAACAGGCGGATATAGGTGTGGCAATGGGTATAACGGGCAGTGAAGTGGCAAAAGACGCCGCGTCAATGGTGCTTACGGACGATAATTTTGCAACGATAGTCAAGGCAATCGAAAACGGACGTAATCTGTACAGAAATATTCAACGTGCAATTCAATTCTTGCTTTCGGGTAATACGGCAGGTATACTTGCGGTATTGTATGCGTCATTTATGGCGTTGCCTGTTCCGTTTAAAGCGGTGCATCTGTTGTTTATAAACTTGCTTACGGACAGTTTGCCTGCGATTGCACTCGGTGTTGAACCGCACAGCAGTGATGTTATGAATGAAAAGCCACGACCGAAAAATCAATCTATACTTACAAAAAAGGTACTTACAAATATATGTGTTGAGGGCATTGTGATAGGTGTTATGACTATGATTGCGTTCTATGTCGGATTTATGAGAAATGCCGAAGTTGCAAGTACAATGGCTTTTTCAACATTGTGTCTGTCAAGACTTGTACATGGCTTTAATTGTAAATCGGATAAACCTGTTTGGTTTACAAAAAAGATGTGGAACAATAAAAGTATGATAGGTGCGTTTTTTGTTGGATTTGTGCTTTTAAATGCCGTATTACTTGTACCTGCACTGCAAGGTATATTTGCGGTTGCACCGCTTACGATTGCGGAACTGTTGACAGTTTACGGATTGTCGCTCGGTACATTTGTGGTTGTGCAAATTTTGAAAATGATCAGAAAGTAAATTAAAAGAGGTGACGGTCTGAAAAGGCTGTCACCTCTTGTTTAATTTTTGTTGTCATTTGAAGAAAGCCAAGCACCGATTACCATAAAAATTAATGCTATAAAATAAGTAATCGTAGGAATTTGCTTGAATATAATCAATGACAGGATAGCGGCTATAAACGGAGAAATTGCGTAATAAGCACTTGTCCGTGCCGCACCGAGAAGCCTTTGAGCGTAGACATAGAAATATATACTCAATCCGTATGCGATAAATCCGACCAAAAGCACGGGGATAATGCTCCAAAGCACAGTTAAACGTTCACCTATGCACAAGCCTATAATTATCGAGCCTAAGCCTGAAAAAATACCTTTAAGTAAAACGATTTGAAGCGGGTCTTTTGAAGATAGTTTTCTTGTACAGTTGTTTTCAAATCCCCAACAGACGGCGGCAAGAAGTACGAACAGCGAGCCGTACGTAAATTGCAGACTTGATAAATCTTCAAATGACAAAATTCCGCATGAAACCGTTATAAACAATATACCGAACCACAATCGCGGACTGATTTTTTCTTTGAATATCATAAGTGCGATAATTGCCGTTGCGACAATTTCAAAATTGTTGAGCAGTGACGCATTGGCGGCGGTTGTTGCGTTCAATCCGAACATCAAGCAAATTGGTGCGGCTATGTCCAAAAGTATCATTGCCACAGTGTACGGCAATTCCGATTTTGTCAGTTTTAATTCGTTTGTTTCTGTTTTTCTGATTTTGCGGACGAGTGCAATTATAATCATTCCTATTCCTGCACCGACATAAAGAAAACCCGCCATTAAAGTCGGCGGAATGCAGTCGAGCAATATTTTTGAAAACGGAGCGTTGACGGCGTATAATGCCGCCGCAAGTATTGCAAATGCTATGCCCTTTTTCATATTTAAGCCTCCAAAAACCATAGTACGGATATTGTATCACAAATTTTTGTGAAAATAAAGGTATTAAACCATTATTTTGGTCATAAAAAATTAACAATTTGTTTATAGACAATTACGGTTACATTTGATATAATGTAAACTGTAAATTAATCTGTTAAAAAGGAGTTGAGGTGTTTGAAGGTCAGGAAGAAGGCAGTATTATGTGCTATATTAGCCGGAATAATGTTGTCAACAGCTACACCCAGCTTAAAATTAACCGTTTTTGCCGATTCGGCAATAACAGAAACAGAGGCTTTGGATAAGGCAGTTGCTTTATATGAACATCTTACGGATAAAGAAGTCGAAATCCCGCAGGGACTTGACGAAACGGGACTTGATACAAATTTAATAAAACCTATTGTGTTGGGATATATTAATTTTGAAGATACCGAAGAGGCAAAACAAGAGAAAAGTATAACAAAACAGGATTTTATGACAATCCTATACAAAACAATAATTACATACAACGACAGTTACACGATTTATGAAGATGAGGCAAACTCAATTCTGAATGAATGTTACGACAACGCATATATTGATGATGAAAACAGAATTGCATATGCGTTTATGATGAAACAAGGCATAATTACAGCAAAATTCGGTACAGAGCCGAACAAAGAGCTTACAAAAGAAGAATGTGAAACTCTTATCGACACTGTATATGATTATTTTGCACAAAATGTAATGGTGACAGTCGGCGGAAAAGAAATAAGAGTCGGTGCGAATGTTAGCACAATTCTTGATACGTTCGGCGAGCCTAACAGAATTGACCAGACAGAATACGGATTTGAATGGTATGTTTATGATTCAAACTATTCGGAATTTTGTATGGTAGGTGTTGAGGCAGACAGAGTTTGTGCCTTGTACACAAACAGTTCAAGCTTTGATTTTAACGGAATGAAGTCGGGTGATGACTATTCAAAGACAGCGGATTATCTTGATAATCGTTGTTACAGATTTTATGCCGACTCGGAAGGACATCTTGATTCAATATTATACAATCCGCGTTATCGCGGTGTTGATGACAGCACATCTGTAAAACGTTCAAAGTCGATGATTCTTCTTGATATGATAAACTCATACAGAAGTAAGCATAACAAGACTGTATACGTTGAAGATTCCGATATGAATGCGGCGGCATGGCTTTCGTCACTTGATTTTATGAATGAAAAGGAATATGAAAGTGATGTGGTTACACAGTCGGGTTATGATGTGTTCTCTGTATATCGTCAGTTGCTTGAAAGCGATAACGATATTCTTGTACAGGACACACAATACACATCTCCTATCGGTTTGAATACAACAACAGACTTATCGGGCGGTATTCAGGCAAAAATAGTTGCGGATACAACATCAATAGCTGTACCGGAAGAAAAGACTACCGTTGAAATACCTCAAAAGGATTACAGCATAACACCTGTTGAGGAGGTTACAACGCCTATACTCAATTCGCCGGTAACGGAAGATAATTATGAAGAAGGCGATGACGTTGTAATTGAGCTTGCTATGCAGGCGGCAACGGAATATCATATAGAAATGTTTGACGTTGAAAACGATGAATATGCGGTAAATGAGTATATTACTACCGATTCAACGGAAATTACATTGCCGTCTGAATTATTCAAAACGGGCAGAGATTACAGACTTATCGTAAGCTCAATCACAGATGACGGCGAAGCTTTGAGTGCCGATGAAGTGCTTATAAGCTATGGTACTGCATACGATACAGGCGTTAATATCGTTACTCCTTACAATAACGGCGTTACAGATGACGACTATGTGTCAATCGCATGGAAATCCGACAAGTATCACGATTTTTACGTCGATTTGTATGACTCGGACGGAAATCTTGTTGTGAGCAAAATTGTCGAAGACGAATATGAGGCACTTATTCAGGGCGTTGATCCGGGTAAGTATTTCTTATATATAACTGCGTTAAGACGTGGAAGTAAAGTTGAAAAGGCACAGGATTGCGTGACGTTTGAAGTAACTCAGGCAGAGCCTGTTATAAATGAAATTATTCTTGATAAGGATGATACATACTACTTTGTTTATGAGGATGAGGCTTTGGGACTTTTGTACTTCTATGACGAAGAATTGGTTGACGTTGACGAAGAGGACGAAAACGGCAACGTGCAGACAGTCACAAAGAAGAAAATCATTCAGAAACAAGTTAAGGCGACAAAGGGTTACAGACAACTTGCCAAGTACAGAAATAAAATGGAATACACAACAGGCGATCCTGTTATAAGAACGCATATGCTTACAGGCGATAATGAAAAGGGTAACGCGATAGTGAGCGAGGCTGAGAAGTATTTGGGTGTGCCGTATGTATGGGGCGGAACAACCCCGAATGGCTTTGACTGCAGCGGACTTGTTCAGTATGTATGTAATTCGCTTGGCATAAACGTAAATCGTGTTGCGGAAGACCAGTTTAAGAACGGTACTGCGGTGAATAAAGATGAACTTCAACCGGGTGACCTTGTATTCTTTGAACAAAACGGATACATTCACCATGTCGGTATTTATGCCGGTGACGGAATGATGATTCACGCACCGAGAACAGGTGATGTGGTAAAATATCAGTCTATGGAAACTGATTATTACCGCAGTCAGTACGCAGGAGCAAGAAGAGTTTACTAATGATACAGGGGGGATTGAAATGGCATCATCTGTAAAAGCTTGTACAAATTCGCGTTACAGAAAAACCAATATAGTGATTATTACAATATTGAGTTTGCTTTCGTGTTTTGCACTTGTAATGGTGATATATAATCTTATAAAGGGCAGTTATTTGTTTTCGATTGCGTGGTTTATCGCTACGATATTGGCGTCAACATATGTTCTTATAAGAATTAATACCGTCTTTGCAACATATATTTCAACAGACAGAATGAATTTGTTTATGAAAAATTGGAATAATGACTTTTTACCGTATGATTATGATAATAAAGTTAAAATTTTGAGTGAATTTATACCGGCGAAAACGAAAATTGTTGAGATACCTCTTAATGAAATAAGTAAGGTGCTTATCGGCACAAAAAATTTTATAAAGAGAAATGTTGCACCTGATTCTGATTTTGTGAAGAATATACGCGTGCTTGAAAAGTCGAAAGACTTTTATAAGAAGAAAACCATTTCGAGTATGGATATATTATATGTAGAAACTTTTGAAAAAGAGTGCTATTATATGCCGATTGTTAAGTTCGATACGAGAAATGTGACTAAAATTGTGCAAATGATTCAAAGGATTAATCCTGAATTGCTTATAAGAGTAAGCAGCAGGGAATACAGAACGCTTAGAATGGCGTCAAAATAATTAAGGGCGAGCCGTAAGGTTCGCTTTTTTGATGCTTAGTTGTTGAAAATGCACAAAATATAAATGCTAATTTAATTCAAAATCACGAAAAATAACATAAAACCAAAAAAGAATTGAAATTTTTGTTCTTATAGTTTATAATGTAAATATATGAATGTAACTTGTATGTGTGTCCGGATTTTATAGACACTCAAACAAAAAAACAAAAAATTTATTTTAGAAAAGGGGTAAAACAAAATGAAGAAATTCTCAAAACTATTTCTATCATGCGCAGCAGTAGCAGCAGTTACAGCTGCAGTCGCAACATCAGCTATGGCAGCTGGTATTTCAGCTACATATGCACCAGCAGATGCAACTCATGAAACAGCTACATTGACAATCGATGCAAGCGGTTACACAGCAGCTCAAAAGACTTTGCTTGTTCTTAAGCCTGGTAAAACACTTGAAACCGTTAAAGTTTCTGAAGGCGATGTTCTTCAAATCGACCAACAAGACGGCAATGACACTATAACAGTTGCTCTACCAAAGGACCTTGCAGACGGTAAATACACAGTTTACATGGGTGGCGACGGTCAGGTTTATTCAACAAACTTCAAAGTAGGTAACGCTTCATCAGTTCTTGTCGGTGACGTTAACCAAGATGCAAGTATTACACTTGGTGACGCAACAGCTATTGTAAGACATAAGACAGGTGCAGCTCCAATTACTGATGCTGACGCTCTTATAGCAGCAGATACTAACTATGATGATAGTATTACACTTGGTGATGCAACATGTATCGTTATGTACAAGATAGGTAATACAGCTAAAGCTGGTCACGTTGGTGAATTAAAATAATTCTATCTTAGTATATAAAATCTTAAACATATAAAAGGAGTAAATTAGAATGAAAAACAAAAAAATCGTTTCATTGATTTGTGCTTTAGCTATGATTTTCTCTATGTTCTCAGCAATGACAGTTAGTGCTGCAGATAAGAAGGGTATTAATCTTGCTTCAACAATATCAACGGACAATAAAACAATTACACTTGATGCTACAGCAGTAGGAACTGAGGAATTATTAAACAGTTTCTTGATTTCTGTAAATCTACCTGAAGGTGTAACAAATGACAATGTTACAGCAACAACAACAGCAGATACTAAGTTGTCAGTAAATGTAGCAGGTAGCGTACTAAATGTAGCTTTCTTGGATACAGCAGGCGATGGTATCGCATTTAAAGACGGTAAACTTGCTACAATTACAATTAATTTAACTAATGCTTTGACAGATGATTTTGTATTTACATTAACTTCAGAAGCATCAATTGAAGATGCTAATGGTGAAGTGACAGTTGCTAAGGGCATGGATGCTACTTCAACAACGGTTGTACCATCAGGTAAGCCGACACCAAAGCCAACATCACCAGCTCGTCCAACAATGGCTCCTGTTCCAACAGTAAATCCTGACGTGACAGTTGCTCCTACAGATGTTCCTGTATCAGGTAAAGGCATCGGTCTTACATCATCAATCTCAAGCGATAATAAGACTATTACTATAGAAGCAACAGCTTCTGGTGCTGAAGAACTATTGAATAGTTTCTTGATTTCAGTAAACATTCCTAAAGGCGTAACAAATGATGATATTACAGCAACAACAACAGCAGATACTAAGTTGTCAGTAAATGTAGCAGGTAGCGTGCTAAATGTAGCATTCTTGGATACAGCAGGCGACGGTATTGCATTTAAGGATGGTAAACTTGCCACAATTACAATTAAATTGCCTACTGCTTTGACAGAAGCATATGCATTTACATTGACATCAGAGGCATCAATCGAAGATTCTAAGGGCGAAATAACTGTTGCTAAGGGTATGACAGCTGCTTCAACAGTAGTTACACCATCAACAGAACCTGTTCCTACAGTTAACCCTGTTAAGACAGTTGCATTGAAGAGCGTTGTATCAACTGGTTATGGTGATGCAATTAAGGCAGCTAAAGATGCAGGTAAGGACGTTTACCTAACAGTAGATGTTAAGAAGGGTGACCAAGATGCTGTATACGGTGAAGATTATGAAGCTGTATACAATGGTAAAACTCTAACAGAAGCTGAATACAAGAACCTAATTTCAGGTTACACAGATGCTGATATGGCAGACGTTATCAACGGTCTAACATACAATATCTATAATAGCTCTGTAAATAATGTTTCAACAACAGTTAATGCTATTGATGCTGAAGGTAATGCAGAACAAATTGTTGATCCTAAGGATAACACTCTAACACCTGCTAAGCCGACAGCTAAGCCATCTGAGCCATCAATCTCAGTTAAGGCTTCATCAACAACTGTTGAATTTGACAAGAAGTTCACTGTAACAGCTACAGTTAAGAACGCAAAAGACGGTGCTAAGGTTGCATTCACAACAAATGATGATGAAAAATATGCAGTAATCTTCGGTACACCTACAGAAATCAATTCTAAGGGTGAAACAAAGGCTACTTACGTTGCAAATGATAAGGCTGGTACAGTTACAATCACAGCAACATACAAAGATACTGAAGGTAACGAAAAGTCAGCATCTGTAAAGGTTACAGTTAAGAAGGCTTCTACAACAACTGGTGGTAATGACGGTACAACTTCAGGTGGTGGCCCTAGCATAATCGCTCCTGGTAACACAGGTGCTGTAACAACACCTAACACAGATTCAAACTATAAGCCTGACTTCCAGGATCTTGACTCAGTTGAATGGGCAAGAACAGCTATCAACGGACTTGCTATGAGAGGTATGATTAGTGGTAGAGATCAATATACATTCGATCCTAATGCAAACATCACAAGAGCAGAATACTGCCAGATTCTAATGGGTGCTATCAACGCTCTTAACGCCAAAGGTGAATCAACATTCGCAGACGTTCCTTCAACCGCTTGGTACTACAATGCAGTATCAGTTGCAAGTCAACTTGGTATCGTTTCAGGCTACGGTGACGGTAACTTCGGTCCTAACGACCTAATCACAAGACAAGATATGGCTCTTATGACATATAAGACAGCTCAAATCATGAACAAGTCACTTGAACCTGTAAATGCTGAAATCACATTTGAGGATTCACATGAAATCTCAGATTACGCATTTGAAGCAGTTATGACTCTTCAAAAGGCCGGTATTATCAACGGTATGACTGATACAACATTTGAACCACATTCAAATGCTACAAGAGCTCAGTCAGCTAAGGTAATCTTCGATACATTCGTTGATGCTCAATAATTGATATTAAAGTATCTTAAAAGAACAGTCCATACGGACTGTTCTTTTTTGTATTTCAAATCAAATCTGTTTTACAAATATAAATATTTGTTTATAATTTTATAATCTAATTGCAATTTAAACGATTTTTTGGTATAATATATATAAGATGATTATTTAGGAGTGAATTGAGTGGTTAATATAGGAAACGATTGGAACGAAATTCTTAAAGATGAATTTAGTAAAGAATATTATCTGAAACTTCGTGCTTTTTTGAAATCTGAATATAAATCGCATTGTATTCATCCGGATATGTATGATATTTTTAATGCTTTGAAATGGACCTCTTATGCAAATACGAAGATTGTCATTCTTGGTCAAGATCCGTATCATGAAGTAGGTCAAGCACACGGATTGGCTTTCTCTGTTCAAAAAGGTGTTAAAATTCCTCCGTCATTATTGAATATATATAAGGAACTTCATAATGAATTGGGATTGTACATTCCAAATAATGGTTATCTTGAAAAATGGGCAAGACAAGGTGTGTTGTTGCTTAACTCAGCATTGACTGTCCGTGACGGTCAGGCAAATTCACACAGAAACAAAGGTTGGGAGATATTTACCAACAGAGTTGTCGAGTGTTTGAATGAACGCAAAGACCCGGTAATATTTATGCTTTGGGGTAACAATGCGAAAGAGAAAATAAAGGTTATTACTAATCATTATCATAAAATTTTAACTGCCGCACATCCGAGTCCGTTGTCGGCAAACAGAGGATTTTTCGGCTGCGGTCATTTTGAAACGGCAAACAGAATGTTGACGGAAATGGGTAAAACACCGATAGATTGGCAAATTGAGAACATTTAAGAGGGGATAGAAATGGTTGTTTTCGGTATAACAGGTGGAAGCGGAAGCGGAAAAACATCTGTTTCAAAAATGCTTGAAAAACTGGGTGTGCATATTATTGACACAGATGTAATTGCACACGAAATCGTAGAACCAAACAGTGATTGTCTTAATGAATTGGTCGATTATTTCGGTGATAGCATACTAAATGACGATAAGACATTGAATAGAAAGAAATTAGCATCAATCGCTTTTTCTGACAAACAAAAAACAGAGGCATTAAGCAACATAACGCATAAATATATAAAGGCGGAAGTGGTAAAAGACATAAACACGACTGATGCCGAATTGGTTGGTATAGACGGAGCGGTGATAATCGGAAGTAATGTTGAACCGCTTTGTGAATTTATAGTGTCGGTTATTGCTGATAAACAAAGCAGAATCACACGAATTAAGACGCGTGACAATATTACCGATGAACAGGCGATACAAAGAATTAATGCTCAAAATGATGATGAGTTCTATAAGGAAAATTCAATGTATATCATATATAATAACGGTGATATTGCACAGCTTGAAAGTGATGTTGTCGGGTTATTTAATAAAATAAAGGGGAATAGTTTTGAGTAAAATTTTTAAAGCATTCCTTGTACTTCTTGCAATATTTGTTGCGGTACTGGGTATATTAGGCGGTTATCAAACAAGTCAAAAATTCAAATATCCTGTTGCATATGCAGATTATATTGTAAAATATTCAAAAGCCAACGACCTTGATCCGTTCTTGGTTATGGCGGTTATAAAGGTTGAAAGTAATTTTGTGCCTGAGGCACATTCGGGTGTTGCCGGCGGACTTATGCAGCTTACTGAGGAAACTGCCGAATGGAACGCTAAAGAATTAGGGATAACAACTGAATATGATTATATGGACCCCGAAACAAATATACGTTTTGGCTGTCATTATTTACGTCACTTGATTGATGTTTACGGAAATATTGACACCGCCTTGGCGGCTTACAACGGTGGTATGGGAAATGTTTATAGTTGGCTTAATGACTCGCGATACAGTGATGACGGAGTGACACTCAAGTATATTCCGTTTTCTGAAACTCGTAATTATGTTGTAAAGGTAAATTCGAGTTGGGAACACTATAAAGAAATGTATCAGTAATGTATATCATTAACATAAAATTAAAACAGAGAGGAGAATGAATTATGTCATTGATAATTACAATAGGAAGACAGTTCGGAAGTGGCGGACGTGATGTAGGTGAAAAGGTTGCGGAGTATTTTAACATACCTTTTTATGACAAGGAGCTTGTTGAACTTGCAGCACAAAAGAGCAATATAAGCAAAGAGGCGTTGAAAGAGGTTGACGAACACGCAACAAACAGTTTTCTTTACTCACTTGCAAGCGGCAACTACTCAATGAGAGGTATAAACGCACCGATTTATTACGAAATGCCTATAAACGATAAATTATTTATCGCACAGGCTGACGTTATTAAAGAGGTTGCAAAGAGAGGCTCTTGCGTTATCGTCGGACGTTGTGCAGATTATGTTCTTGAAAATGAAAATGTGGACGTTTTAAGTGTATTTGTATACGGTTCGGTTGATTATCGTGCAAAGAGAGTTATGTCGGCACTTGATATTACTCAAGCCAAAGCAAAAGACAAGGTTTTGAAAACCGACAAACAACGTCGTACATATTACGATTACTACACAAGCAAAAATTGGGGAGTTATGTCTAATTACGACTTGTGTATTGATGCTGAAAAATTCGGCATTGAAGAAACTGCAAATATGATAATAAATGCAGCAAAGAAGAAAATTAAATAAGGAGTTGTTATATTTTGTTTCTCGAAATGATTAAATCGATTGTTCTGGGCATTGTTGAAGGTATATCCGAATGGTTGCCTATAAGTTCGACAGGACATATGATACTTGTAAACGAACTTATAAACAATACAGAGGGATTTACCGCATCTGATTTGTATTTGTATGTAATACAGCTTGGAGCAATTTTGGCGGTAGTAACGCTATATTTTCACAAGTTAAATCCGTTTTCACCGAAAAAGACAAATGTTGAAAAAGAGAATACTTGGAAAATGTGGTTCAAGGTTATTATTGCCTGTGTACCGGCTGCGGTTATTGGTCTTGTACTTGATAACTTTATGTCGGCTTGGGAAAATTGGCAGGTCGTTTCGGCGATGCTTATTTTGTACGGTGTAGCGTTCATAGTTGTTGAATCGTTGCATAAGGAAACAAAAATTGAAAGCATGGACGATATGACATACAAAACAGCACTTTTAATTGGACTGTTTCAAGTGTTGTCAATCGTTCCGGGTACATCGCGTTCAGGTGCAACAATACTTGGTGCAATGCTTATAGGTTGTTCACGTTCGGTTGCGGCTGAATTTTCATTCTTCTTGGCTATACCGGTTATGTTCGGTGTAAGCCTACTGAAAGTGCTTAAATACGGCTTAGCTATGCCTATGCAAGATGTGATTGTGCTTTTGACAGGTATGGTTGTTGCGTATATTGTGTCAATGCTTGCAATTAAGTTCTTGATGAACTATGTAAGAAAACACAATTTTAAATCATTCGGTTATTACAGAATTATACTTGGTATATTGGTAATTTTATATTTTAGTTTTATACACTGAAAACAACAACAAAAAAGCTCCGTAAGCATTGCTTACGGAGCTTTTATTATACAAGTCTTATTGTTTTTATAATTTGGTCTTCGATTGGCTTATCCTGCATATCTGTCGGTGTCTCTGCTATTTCGTCAACAACCTCGATACCATCTGTAACCTTACCGAAAGCGGCATACTGACCGTCAAGGTGAGGTGCATCCTCGTGCATAATGAAGAACTGGCTTGACGCACTGTTCGGGAACATTGTTCTTGCCATTGAAAACACACCTCTTGTATGCTTTAATGGGTTTGTAACACCGTTACCGTCAAATTCGCCCTTGATTGAATCTGTTTCTTTGTGCTGACCGTCTGCCGTAAAACCGCCGCCTTGAATCATAAATCCCGGAATTACACGGTGGAAAATAAGACCGTCAAAGAAGTTTCTTTCGATTAGTGAAACAAAGTTTTCTACTGTGATTGGAGCAACGTCCGGATAAAGCTCTGCTTTTATAATTCCGCCGTTTTCCATTTCGATTTCAATATTCATAATTTATCTCCTTGCTTTTTAAGAATTTGACTCTGTTGAGCCTGACTGTAAGAATGGAAGAATGTCATTAAGTTCATCTTCGCTTAATTCATCATCGTTGTTTTTGTCATCATTTGAATTGCTTGATTTACTGCTTGATGAAGAATTTGAACTGCTCGATTTTGAACTTGAGTTTGACTTAGGTGTTGATTTCGGAGCAGTTGTTGATTTTGATGATTTAGATGACTTTGAAGATGATGTATCTTCGTCTTCATCATCAGTATCTTTTGAGTTCTTGTTTGTGTCTTTATCTTTTGACGGCTTTGAAGTAGCCTTTGTTTTGCTTGATTTACCGCTTGATACAGATGTGTCAATGGTAATTGTGTCAATCACGATAGGCTCGATAGGGACGTCCTCCATATTTGATGAGGCAACCGTACCTGTTTTTACAGATGCGATTTCATCAACTATATCCATACCCTCTGTAACTCTGCCGAATGCGGCATATTGACCGTCAAGGTAAGTCGCATCTTTTTGAACGATAAAGAATTGACTTGTTGCACTGTCATAATCCTGTGCTCTTGCCATTGAAATTACACCTCTGGTGTGAGAAAGTGTGTTTTCAAAACCGTTCTTTGCAAATTCACCTTTGATAGACTCAGTTTTTTGCTCTTTCAGATTTTCGTCATAGCCGCCGCCTTGAATCATAAAATCTTCAATAACTCTGTGGAATATTGTGCCGTCATAAAAACCGTCTTCTGCAAGTTCAACGAAGTTTTCAACCGTATCAGGTGCAAGGTCCGGATATAATTCAAGCATAATTTCGTCACCGTCTTCAAGTTCTATTGTGGCATTGACTGTGTTTTTTACAAGTTCCGGATCAGGTGTTGAAACGGGTTCTTCATCTTTGCCGTTTTGGTTTGTGCCGCATGACGCAAGCACCATTACCATTGATAGAATTATAGCTATAACACTAATTGATTTTTTCATAATTACTCGACATCTCCTTCTGTTTTGCTTTCGTCAGCAATTTGAGTTTCGGTTGTATCATCAGCAATAACTTCTTCAGAAATTTCTGCTTCTTCATCAGTTTCTTCTTCACGTTCTGTTCGTGCAATACTCATAACACTTACACCGTCGTCAAGACGCATAACTCTTACACCTTGAGTTTGACGGCTGTATGAAGAAATTTCATCTGTGTGCATTCTTATAATAACACCGTCAGATGTGATAAGAATAATATCGTCATTATCTGTGACAGTTTTCATACCGGCAAGTTTGCCTGTTTTCTCGGTAATACGATAAGTGAAAATACCTTTACCGCCTCTTGACTGAATACGATACTCGTCAAGCGGTGTTTTCTTGCCGTAACCGTTTTCTGTGACAGTAAGAAGCTGGCTGTCGGGCAGTGCAACAGACGCACCGATAACATAGTCGCCGTCGTGAAGTCGAATACCCATAACACCTCTTGTTGTACGGCCTGTTGAACGTACCTCAGTTTCGTTAAAGCGGATTGCATAACCGTCATGTGTAGCAATAATAATATCTTGAGTATTGTCTGTAAGTTTAACTCTGATAAGTTCATCGTTTTCGTCAAGGTCAATCGCACGAAGTCCGCCGTTACGGATTTTTGAGTAATCCATAACGTTTGTCTTTTTGACAATACCGTTTTTGGTGATGAATGTAAGGTATTTGCCGTCCTCGAAGTCCTTAATAGGAATCATTGCGGAAATCTTTTCATCATTTTCAAGCGGAAGTAGGTTTACAATCGCCGTACCCTTTGCCTGTCTGCTTGCCTCAGGAATTTGATAACCTTTCAGCTTGTACACAACACCGTGAGTTGTAAAGAACAACAATGTGTGGTGCGTTGTGGTTGTAAACAGGTGTTCAACGAAGTCCTCTTCACGAGTTGTAAGACCTGAAATACCGCGACCTCCGCGTCTTTGTGATTTATAAGTATCGACAGGCAGACGTTTTGTGTAACCTTTATGAGTAACAGTAACGACAATATCTTCTTCGTCGATAAGGTCATCAATATCAATTTCAGTTGTAACCATTGATATTTCAGTTCTTCTTTCATCGCCGTACTTATTCTTAATATCGGTAAGGTCGTTCTTAATTATTTCAAGAACTTTGCTTTCATCTGCAAGAATTGAACGTAAGTCTTCGATTTTTACAACAAGTGCTTGATATTCTTCCTCAATCTTGTCACGTTCCATACCGGACAAACGACCGAGCTGCATTTTTACGATTGCGTCTGACTGTGCGTCTGTAAGTGAGAAACGTTCGCACAAGGTCTGCTTTGCGTCAGGAATACTCTTTGATGCACGGATTATTCTGATTACTTCGTCAACGTTGTCTATAACAATTTTGTAACCCTCTAAGATATGTGCACGGTCAAGTGCTTTGTCAAGTTCAAACTGTGTACGTCTTGAAATAACATCTTCCTGGTGGGCGATGTAGTAGTCAATCATCTCACGAAGTGTAAGAATTTTCGGCTGTTTGTCTACAAGTGCAAGCAAGATGATGCCGAAAGTATCCTGCATTTGTGTATACTTAAAAAGATTGTTAAGTACAACATTAGGGTTTGCGTCACGTTTAAGTTCGATAACAAGACGAATATGTTCGGTAGATTCGTCACGAGTTGATGAAATACCGTCAATCTTGCCGTCACGAACAAGTTCGTTAATATGTTTTTCAAGCTTTGCTTTGTTTACTTGATAAGGTATTTCTGTGACAACAATTCTGTTTCGGTCATTGTGTTCTTCTATTTCGGCTTTCGCACGAAGAATAATTTTTCCGCGACCTGTTGTATAAGCGTTTCTTATACCGCTTTTGCCCATAATAACGCCGCCGGTTGGAAAATCGGGACCTTGAATATGAGTCATAAGTTCCTCGGTTGTTATCATAGGGTCGTCTATAACTGCGATTATACCGTCAACAACTTCCGTAAGATTGTGTGGCGGAATATTTGTCGCCATACCGACTGCGATACCGGCAGAGCCGTTTACAAGCAAATTCGGAAATCTTGACGGAAGAACGTCAGGCTCTTTTAATTTGTCATCATAGTTAGGTACATAGTCAACCGTATTTTTCTCAATATCGGTAAGCATAAGTGCCGATATTTTAGACATTTTCGCCTCGGTATAACGGTAAGCTGCAGGCGGGTCACCGTCGACAGAACCGAAGTTACCTTTACCTTGTACAAGCGGATATCTAAGTGAGAAATCCTGTGCCAAACGTACCATTGCGTCATATACGGACGCGTCACCGTGAGGGTGATATTTACCAAGCACGTCACCGACAGTTGCGGCAGACTTTTTAAAATCATTTTCGTATAATAGGTTTGCCTCATACATATCATATAATATACGTCTGTGAACAGGTTTCATACCGTCACGAACGTCAGGAAGGGCACGGCTTACTATAACGCTCATAGCATAATCAATATAAGCTTTTTTCATTTCACTGTTAAGGTCAACATCAATAATATGTTGGTTATTGATTGCGTCCATATCCAGTTTCAATTCTTTGGACTTTTTTGCCATAATTTCCTCCTAATTTTCAGACTTGAAACGTAAATTCCAAGTACAAAATTTAATACTTTTAACTTATTTATTATACCACAAATTGGGCTTAAAATCAAGGAAAATCCTATAAATATTCAGTATTTAACGACACACGAACACTATGCGTTCGCTGTCTTTTTTCGGTTTGTCAAACGACAGTTCGTCATATGTATCGACAGACTTAAAACCGGCTTTTTTGAGAAGTAATGTAAGTTCGTTTACCGAATATGCTCTTTGCAGATGACGTTCTTCAAAACGGTTGTATTTTTTGCCTTGTTTTACAAAGAAAGTAAGGAACATATCGGATAATTTGCGTTTTTCGATAAAGCGATTTTGCCAGGTATAAAATATGTTTTTATCGCTGTGCACAAATGTGTTTGAGCCTATCACGTTTTTTAACTTATATTCTGTGCTTATATCGAATATAAAAAGACCGTCGGGATCGATAAAGCAAGTTTTGATTTTGGTAAAAAGAGTTAATAACGATTTCGGCGGAAGAACGTAATTTATACCGTCAATCATGCATAGAAACGCACCCATTGTGCCGAAAAGGTCAAGATCGGTCATGCTTTGGTTCAGAAAAAGTATGTCAAGTCCGTCGGCTTTTTCACGGGCAATGTTAAGCATATCCTCCGAAATATCAACGCCTGTCATATCGTATCCGCGTTTGGCAAGAGGTATTGTTATATTTCCCGTACCGCATGCGAGGTCGCATACAAGGTCGGGGTTTACGTCATACATAATAAAAAGATTTTCTATATAGTCCGCCCATTTTTCATAATCAATATCCTTGTGCATAAGCGAATCGTAAATATAGGCGAAATCGGTATAGCTATTCATCTTTATTCTCCATTCTGTCAATTACTAAATTGTAGCCGTCTGAGCCGTAATTTATACATCTGTTTACGCGACTGATTGTTGCGGTTGACGCACCTGTTTTTGCGGCAATGTCCGTATAGACGTTTTTGTCTTTAAGCATAAGTGCGACTTCCATACGCTGACTCATTGATTTAAGTTCCGAAATAGTGCATAAATCAGTAAAAAATCTTCTGCATTCATCAACGGTTTTTAATTCAAGAACTGCTTTGAAAAGCGTGTCAATTCGTTCGTCATTTATTTCTTTCATTTGTTATCAGTAACCTTTCTGCTCACAATAAATCACTAATGCACATATATCTGCGAGCCGATAGTGTGCATTACAAAATATAGTTTAATTATACCACTTTAACGCGTGAAAGTAAAGTGAAATACATAAATATTGTGTTTAAAGAGAATAATACACAAAAGAAAATGTCTGAGGTGAAATATGCTTATACTTGTTGTTAGAACTTTGATTTTGTACGGTATGGTTATTGCCGCTATGCGTATAATGGGTAAAAGACAGCTTGGGGAGTTGCAGCCGTCGGAGCTTGTTGTCGCTATAATGATTTCCGATTTGGCGTCTGTGCCTATGCAGGCTATCGATATACCGCTTTTGACGGGGATTATTCCTGTGCTGACTTTGATTGTTGCGGAAGTTATGATGTCATATTTGAGCCTTAAAAGTAAAAATATTCGCAAGTTTTTGAGCGGTGAGCCGAGTATTGTCGTGTATGACGGGTGCATAAATGAAGCCGAGTTAAAAAAACTTCGGTTCAATATTAATGATTTGCTTGAGGAACTTCGCCTTAACGGTTGTCATGATATATCCGATGTGGCGGTGGCGGTTTTGGAAACAAGCGGTAAATTGAGCGTTATACCGAAAGATAAGGCAAGACCTGTGACGGTGGAGGATTTACAGCTTGAAAATGTTCGTCACGACGGATTGCCTTGTGTTATCGTGTCGGACGGAACACTTAACGAGGGTGAATTGACTCGCGCGAAAAAAGACCACATTTGGCTTACAAAGGAATTGAAAAAACGTAATATTAAAGATGTAAAAGAGATATTTGTTGCGTCACTTGACGCAGAGGACGAATTATTTATACAGTTAAAAGGGGAATGGAGAAAATGAAAGGAGTTATAGCGTCAGCGGTTATTGCGGCGGTTATTGTGGCAGGGAGTGTTGCATATACAAACCATATTGATAAAGTGTCGAGAGAACTGGGGGCGATTAATGACAGAGTTATGGCGTTTTTGTATGACGGCGATTATGAAAGTGCCGGTGATGAAATCGAAAAACTTGTACAGTATCTTGACGAAAATCGTACTGTACTTGCCGCAACAGGCAATCATGAGGATTTTGATAAAATTGAAATGAATATATCCGAAGTGGAGGGGTATATTAACGGCGGGGAGCAAACAGACGCAGTTTCACATTGTCGCGTGCTTGGTTTTTTGTTTGAGCATTTGCCGAAAAATTATAAGTTTAAGTTGGAGAATATATTGTAGGTTTAGGGCAACCGATGGTCGCCTGTACGAAGGATTGCACAAAATGAGAGTATTAAAAAAGCGACTGTCAGTCGCTTTTTTAATTGAAGAATTGATATGAAACATCGTCAACTTTTGTCAATGTACCGACTATTGAATCATCATTGCGTTTAATGATGTAGTTATCGCCGTCCGCTACGAGTTTTACGGGAACGATTGTTCTGTCATATTCTATATTATAAAAATTACAAACACCCTCAATATCAATAAACGGTTTAAGTTTATGAATATCTCCGTGAGTGAAAGGCATAACGTTATTTGTATTCGCAGCACCGGTGATATGTCGCATACAACCTGTAAAATCAGCATAATTACCGCTGACACCTCTTATATGATCGAGCCAGCTTACACATTTTGTTTCGTCATAGTAATGCTGACCGCTGAATACATATACGTTTTTGTCTGTATTCGTGATATTCTCTTTAGTGTCAAGGTTTATAAGCTGTGAGGTGAGAGCAACGTCAATATCAGATGTTTTTTGATAATCGCTCACTTCACCGATACCTGTAACTGTAAATGAAAATGCCGAAACTGTAAGTAAAACCGCACATAAAATTCTGCTGAACGATAGCGGTAAAAGAACTATAAGTTCATCAATTACTATGCCTATTCCGAGATATGCGAAAAATACAAGTCTTAACGGTATTCTGTCAGAACCGAGAATGTAGTTTAGCGAAAGTCCGCCGAAAAACATCACAATTCCAAGCAGAAGTATTTTCCAAGAAAATTTACGCTTTTTAATACATACAGCCGAAAATACACCGAATATAATCGAAAGTGTTGCGATAAGTAATATTTTTATAAATTTATGACCGCTGAAAACGATAAGTATACCTTTATTGTAACCGTTTTTGAATATTGAATTTGTAAAATCGGTGAATATATTTTTAGTAAAATCGGTAACGAGTGCGGTATGCTCCCATATATCTGTTTCAAGGAAACCGCCTCGTGATTCTATTTCGCCGGAACCGGAATTTAAAATGTAGTAAAATCCGATAATCGCTATATGTGCCGCCATTATTGCAAGCGGAAGCAAATCTTTTTTATTCTTATAATTGTTCCAAACAATGAAAAGTGTAAGTATAATATAAACCACTATTGCCGGTTCATAAAAACAGACACTGAGCATACCGAATACGGCAAACATAACTAAAAATTTAACTTTATCCGATTTATAACAGTAATCAAGCGAAAGTGTGGCACAACCTATAAACAGCAGTGAATATGCAACTCTTGTTGCGGCGGCAATCCAATAAGTAGCCTCAAGTCCGACAGGAAAAAGGCACACAAGGCACAAGAAAAATCCGCCGCTTGCAAAATTGTTTCTGCGAAGTGCTTTTATAATCAGAAATGAACCGAAAAGCAGTGAAAATGTCAAAAATAATTCGACAATCCACAAATGATTAAACAACGGTGCGTTTACGAAACAGTCAAACACTCCTGCGAGCGGGCGTATTGCAAACTTTTCGTTCTGAATAGCAAAGTTTGCAAGTCGGTTTGATATACCTTTATACAAATCACCGTACAGAAACCAGTCGTCCATAACAGGCTTGTATACTCCGCTCAAAAATCGTTGAACAATCATAAGCAATCCCAAAGCGAAAGTCATAATATATTCACATTGTGAAGAAAGCAGTTCAAAAAATGAGGATATTTTGCTTTTTCGATTAATTTGATTCATACGAAAATCCTCCCAATATAATAGTTTTTACAAAAATAGGCGTGTTAAAAAGCACACCCAAATTTGTTGTATTTATAATATTATTCGTATAAATGTTCAAGAATTTGAACAACTTCTTCCTTCGTAGGTACGCGAGGATTTGTTGCTGTACAAGCATCTGCAAGAGCTTTTTCAGCCATTGAGTCGATTGCGTTGAAGTATTCTGTTCTGTCAACACCGCATTGTGAAACCGAAACAGGAACGTTCATTTCCTTTAACATAAACTGAATCCAGCTTACAAGAGCACGAACTGTTGTGATTTCATTGAAGTTATTTACACCAAGAAGTTTAGCAACGTTGACATACTTTTCAACGCACTTAGGATAGTGGCTTTGACTTCTTGAATGTTTGTTAATTCCTGAGTTGTATTCGATAACATGAGGAAGTAACATTGCGTTGGCTCTGCCGTGCGGAATGTGGAACTTAGCACCGATTGCATGAGCAATACCGTGGTTAAGACCAAGTGATGCACTGTTAAATGCAAGACCTGCAAGACATGACGCAACGTGCATTTTCTTTCTTGCGTGTGTATCGTTATTGTCAAGATATGAACGAAGTAGGAAAGTACCGCATATCTCGATTGACTTTTCTGCAAGTGCGGCTGAAAATTCGTTGTTGTTGATACTTACATATGCTTCGATTGCGTGAGTAAGTACATCCATACCTGTGTCGGCTGTTACGTTTGCCGGAACACTCTTTACAAGGTCGGCGTCCAAAATAGCCTCTGTCGGCAACATACTGTCTGATACAAGCGGATATTTTATATCGTTTGCCGGATCGGATACAACGGCAAAACTTGTAACTTCACTGCCTGTACCGGAAGTTGTAGGAATAGCGATAAGTGCAACTTCTTTTTGAGATGCTCTTGTTGCAAATTCACGAATTGATTTTGCACTGTCAATAGCACTGCCGCCGCCGATTGCGATAACAACGTCAGGATCATAGTCAAGCATTGCCTTAACACCGAGAGAAATCTTTTCGATCGGTGGGTCCGGAACAACGTCTGAAAATACGTCAAATTCAGTATAACCGTCGTTTAAACGATATGTAATCATCTGTAGCATACCGCTCTTTACAACAAACGGATCTGTGATAATAAGTGCCTTCTTATAAGGAAGGTCTGCAAGTCTGTCAAGTGCATTGTCACCGAAATAAATTTTTGTTTTTATATCGAAACTTTTCATTAAGTTTTTCACCCCTGTTTTATTAATACATTTATTATACAATATTTAAACAAATATTACAAGGGGAATTTGAAAAAAATAATGTAGAAAATTCGATTTTCCGGTATTGCATTTTTTGTTATGCTATGCTATAATAAATTTAGATTAGACGAGATGAGCAAAATTAAAAAGATGTTTTATATTCTATAGGGATATTACGCTCGTTTTGGTCAAAAACGGGCTTTTCTTTTACATTTTGCCTGAGATTAGAGGAGGACTATAATTATGAAAGAACTATTAAAAAAAGTAACAGAAGGACAAAATCTTACGCGTGAAGAGGCTGCAAAAGCAATGGATATGATGCTTGAGGGTACAGCGTCACCGGTGTTGGTGTCGGCATTTTTGACGGCACTTCGCATGAAAGGCGAAACGGTAGACGAGATTGTCGGTTGTACGGAAATGATGAAGTCAAAGGGCGGCAGCGTCAAGATTGATACTGATGAGTACATAGACTTTGTCGGAACGGGCGGTGACGGTGCTAATTCGTTTAACATATCGACAACATCAATGTTTGTTTGTGCGGCGGCAGGTGTGACTGTGGCAAAGCACGGAAACAGAGCCGCATCTTCAAAGAGCGGTGCGTCCGATTTGCTTGAGGCACTCGGTGCAAACATTATGCTTGAGCCGAAACAGGTTGAGCAATGTATAAATGAAACAGGTATGGGCTTTATGAATGCTATGAAGTTCCATAAGGCAATGAAAAATGTAGGACCTATCAGAAAACAAATCGGTATCAGAACTATATTCAATATGCTTGGACCGCTTTCAAATCCGTCAAATGCATCAAGACAGGTTATAGGTGTTTTCTCACCTGAAAAAGTCAGCGTTTTTGCTAAGGTAATGAGTGAAATGGGCGTTAAACGCGCTATGATCGTTTGCGGCAGTGACGGTATGGACGAAATTACGGTTACGGGTAAAACATTGGTAAACGAGATTATTGACGGTAAGATTGTCGTGTATGAAATCGATCCGCACGATTACGGTATCGAATATGCGGCTGCAAGCGATATTACTGGCGGTGACGGTAAGGAAAATGCCGAAATCGCAAAAAGTATTTTTAACGGCGAAAAGAGTGCAAGACGCGATATTATCGTTCTTAACAGTGCGGCAGGTATATATATCGGCGGTAAAGCAGATTCATACAAAGAGGCTGTCGAAATCGCAAAACAGACTATTGACAGCGGTAAGGTTATGGATAAAGTAAACGAATTTGTGGCTGAAACTAAGAAATTTAATTAAGAAGAAAGGCTGCGGAATTTGATATGATACTTGATAAAATTATTGCGTCTACGAAAATCAGAGTAGCGAAGGCAAAAGAAAATTTAAGCCCAAGCGAGCTTTTAAAGGCTTTGGATAAAGCGGAACTTAAAGTACCGAATTTCAAAAACGGACTTGTGTCGATTGATGATGTTTCAATTATTGCGGAAATAAAAAAGGCGTCGCCGTCAAAGGGACTTATCCGCGGAGATTTTGACCATATGAAGATTGCCGAAGAATATGACAAATGCAATATTCAAGCAATGTCGGTACTTACCGAGCCTGAATATTTTAAAGGCAATATAGAATTTGTTAAGGATATTAAAAGCAAATTCAGTATTCCCGTACTTCGCAAGGATTTTACGGTTGACGAGTATCAAATATATGAGGCTAAACTGTACGGTGCGGACGCAATTTTGCTTATAATGGCGGCACTGACTGACGCGGAATACAAGAGGTTTCACGCTTTGGCAGACAGTATCGGACTTGATGTGCTTGTTGAAACGCACAACGAAGAAGAAGTCAAAAGAGCGGTTGAATACGGCAGTATAATAGGCGTAAACAACAGAAATCTTCAGACATTTGACGAGGATATAACGACGTGCGAAAGACTTTTACCGCTGATACCGGACGGTAAAGTAAAGGTTGCGGAAAGTGCGATAAGGAAACACAGTGACTTTGAATATCTGAGAGGATTAAAGTTTGACGCCGCACTTATCGGTGAGGCGTTTATGCGTGAAAAGGATATAAAAAAAGCTGTTGATAATTTGAGATATGGAAATTAAAATATGCGGTATTCGCCGTAAGGAAGATATAGATATAATTAATAAGTACAAACCCGATTACATCGGTTTTATATTCGCAAAGAGCAAACGTGAAGTCGCACCCGAAACGGTTGCTGAAATCACGAAAAATCTTGATAAGAATATAAAAAAAGTCGGTGTGTTCGTCAATGCAACGTATGAAAAGATAAATGAGGCGGTACAGGTAGCAAAGCTTGATGTTGTTCAGCTTCACGGAGATGAAAACGAGGAGTATATTTCAAACCTTGACTGCAAATGTGAAATTTGGAAAGCTGTAAGAGTGCGTGACGGAGAAGATATTTATGATGTAAAAGGGGTTGACAGACTGCTTTTAGACAAGTATACTGATAAAGAGTACGGTGGCAGCGGTCAAACTTTTGACTGGCACGGCGGCAGTAGGATAAAGACCGATAAGCCGATTATGCTTGCCGGAGGAATTAAAACCGAAAATGTTATAGAGGGTATTAATATTTTTAAGCCTGTCGGAGTGGATATTTCTTCTTCGGTTGAAACGGACGGTTTTAAAGATGAACAGAAGATAAAGAAATTTATAGAGACAGTGAGGAGTTATGAGAATGAATAGAATAGACGAGAGATTTGCTAAGGTGAAAGCAGACGGCAGAAAGGCGCTTATTACATTTTTGACGGTAGGCGACCCTAACATGGAAGTGAGTGAAAAGGCTATATACACAATGCAGGAGGAGGGTGTTGACCTTATTGAATTGGGTGTACCTTTTTCGGATCCTGCGGCGGACGGACCTGTAATTCAGCGTGCCGATGAAAGAGCTTTGGCGCAAGGTGTGGATATTTTCAAGGTGTTTGAACTTGTCCGAAAAATCAGAAATAATGTGGAAGTACCTATGGTATTTTTGCTTTACTATAATGTAATGGTACAATACGGAATTGAAAAATTCTTTAAATGTTGTCAGGAAACAGGCGTCGACGGACTTATTATTCCCGATTTGCCTTATGAAGAAAGCGATGAAATCAAGGAATATACCGAAAAATACGGTGTATATCAGATAAGCCTTGTATCACCGACTTCAAAAGACAGAATTAAAAATATTGCGAAAGACGCAAAAGGATTTTTGTATTGTATTTCTTCACTCGGCGTTACGGGTGAGAAATCATCATTTGTCACAAATTTTGATGAATTTGTGGGAACAATAAAGAAATATACTGACGTTCCGGCTTGCGTGGGATTTGGTGTTTCAAACGGCAAGCAGGTTAAGGAACTTACAAAATATTTCGACGGCGCTATTGTCGGCAGTGCAATTGTTAAGTCTATTGCAACCGGTGAGAGTGTAGAAGAAAGAATTAATAATCTTCGTGAAAAAATAAAAGATTTAAAGTCGGGATTGTGATAAATGTCCCGAAGAAGGGGTAGTTTAATTATGAAATTAAAAAAAACGGTCAGTGCGGTACTTGCCGGTGCAATGCTTTTAGGCACAAGTGCATTTGCAAAAGATAACATATATGCTTATAATAAGTTTATTTCGACAGTGATTGGCCCTCAGGTCGGTTATTGTGATTTCGCGGCGTCATTTGCCGGTCACGAAAATGAATATGACAATGTAAATAATTATTTTTCGGGACTTATCTCTGCATTTTACGATGATATAGATATGGACTTTGACAATGAACTTATTACTGTTGAGAGCAGCGGTGTATCGGTTTATCAAGGCGGCGAAAACGGTGTTACGTTCCTTGGCTCGATAGATACCGATTTAATTGCAAATTACGGTAATTCTTATGCAAACGTTTTTACTATCCCTGTCGGAAATAAGAAATATATAGGTGTTGAAACGTTCAGCAGTGTCGATACGACATATCTTCTTCAAATGTATATGCTTGATCCCGATACGGACGAATTACAGCCGAAAGTAAAAATCGAAAAGACTGTAAATGAGGACGGCCGTGAAGAAAATGTTTGGGCAAACGGTAAAACATATTATTCATATACGTTGGGTGAGGGATTGCAGACTGTTATGAATCCCGATAATTATAAGGATTCGGTTGCGGCGGCAAGAGCGGCTTTGACAGAAAGCAATATCCCGGATGCATTCGTTGCGTCATACGACAGAATGTGGTTTGGTGACGATAAAAACAATACGGATAATTTAACTCAAAATCAAATTTCAAACAGAGATAATTTAAAGGATCAAGATGATTTCAGAATTTCTCATATTGAAAGCAATGCAAGTCAGAAAACTTATATTCGTGCAAAGGGTGTAAGATTTGACGAAAAGCCTGTTGTGCTGTTTGAAGATTACAGCAGTTTGAGCGAGCTTAGCAAAAAGCCTGATATTGTGACTGTAGTTCTTGACGGTCAGACTTTGCAGTTCCCGACGCAAGACCCTGTTATAAAAAATGACTCTACACTTGTGCCTATGCGTACGATTTTCGAGGCATTGAATGCAGAAGTTGAATGGGTTGACGAAAACGGTGTGCAACAAATCATTGCAAAAACAGCAGATAAAACTATAACAATGACAATCAACAGCAAGGAATTTTATGTGAACGGCGAAAAACAACCGGAACTTAACGAGCCTGCACAACTTATGAATGATAAAACAATGGTACCTTTAAGAGCAGTAAGCGAATCGCTTGATTGTACCGTTGAATGGGACCAAGAAACAAAAACTGTTATAATACAGTCTAAAAAATGATAAAAAGGAGAGATAAGGTATGTCTAACATTTGGCACGATATTAACCCAAGAAGAATTTCACCTGAAAAATTTATGGCGGTAATTGAAATTCCGAAAGGCGTTAAAAACAAGTATGAAATGGATAAGGAAACAGGACTTTTGCGTCTTGACCGCGTACTTTACACATCAACTCACTATCCTGCAAACTACGGATTTATTCCGAGAACATATGCGGCGGATAATGACCCGCTTGACGTTCTTGTACTTTGTCAGGAATCAATAGTTCCGATGACGCTTGTTGAATGTTATCCGATTGGTGTTATGAAAATGATTGATGATGACCAAGTCGATGAAAAGATAATCGCAATTCCGTTTAATGATCCGTCATATGCGGAATTTAAGGATATTAACCAATTACCTCAACATACTTTCAGTGAAATTTCTCACTTCTTCAGAGTGTATAAATCTCTTGAGGGTAAGGAAACTGTTGTAAATGAGGTGCTTGGTCCGGACGAGGCAAAAGAAGTTATTAAGAATTGTATTGCGGCATACAAGGATATGTACTGCTAACGAAAATGACTGTCGGTTTATCGGCAGTCATTTTTTGTTCGCTTTTGAAATAAAATGTCGCATTGTGAAAAGTGTTGTATAATTATAAATTAGAAATAAAATATTTTTGCAGGTTTTACAAATATTCCTTGACTTTTTGGAATTAAAATGATATACTACGGTTTGTACTTATATCAGAGGGAAGAATAGGTGACGGTATTGGAAACGGAAAGAAAAAATCTAAAGACGTTATCGGACGAAGAACTTGTTAAAGCCGCTCAAAGTGGCGATAACGAAGCTTTGGAGGCGATATTGTCGAGATATAAAAATCTTGTTTATGCAAAATCAAAACCTTATTTTCTTGCCGGTGCCGATGATGACGATATTATTCAGGAGGGACTTATAGGACTGTACAAAGCCGTTATGGATTTTGACGGCGACAGATTTCCGTTTTTTAAAGTCTTTGCGGGAGTATGCGTGACAAGGCACATTATAACTGCCGTTAAAGCGGCGTCGAGAAAAAAACACCTTCCCTTAAATTCTTATGTATCACTTGATAAGAATACTTATGACGATGACAGCGATACAACCTTGCTTGACATCATAGCGTTCAGTGAGCTTCAAGACCCTGAGGCCATATTGATTGATCGAGAGAATATGGATGGTATGGAGTATAAAATCAATAAAGTACTCAGCAAGCTTGAAACAGAAGTGCTTGTATATTATCTTGAGGGGCTTTCCTATCAGGAAATTGCGGAAAAGTTGGGAAAAGATACGAAGGCGGTTGACAATGCTGTCCAACGTATTAAGAAAAAACTTGAAAGCACTTTGCGTGAGGGCAACGAGGGGAATTATTGAAGGCAGAAAACAAACAAATAACCAAAGTGAGGTAAAAACAATGTACGAAGACAAGACATTAGTATGTAAGGATTGCGGTAAGGAATTTACATTCTCAGCCGGAGAACAGGAATTTTACGCTGAAAAGGGTTTTGAAAATGAACCTCAGCGTTGTAAGGAATGTCGTCAGGCAAGAAAGAACAGTATGCGTCAAAACAAGGAGATGTATGAAATAGTTTGTGCATCTTGCGGTAAGGTTGACAAAGTTCCTTTTGAACCGAGAAACGACAAGCCTGTATATTGCAGTGAATGTTTCGCAAAACAAAACAACTAATACGGTCCAAGACCCGTATGAATAATTGTCTTTCGGACAGTTTTTCATAGAAATGATTTAAAAACAGTATCTTTCCTCAAAGATACTGTTTTTGTTTTGCACTTTATTACGTTAAAGTTGCATAAAATGTGTTTGAATGTTTTGGAAATATCGTTAATTGACAATCTTTGCGATATGTGATAAAATTTTATTGTATTTTTGTAAAAAGGAAGGATTGATAAGGAAAATGACAGGTGAAGGTTTTAAGACGTTCGGCGAGATTTTGAAACAAATCGACGGATTTGTATGGGGAGTTCCGCTTATTGTATTGATAATTCTTACAGGTATTTATCTTACAATCAGAGTAAGAGGATTGCAGGTAAGACACCTTGGTAAGGCTTTGAAGTTTATGGTTAAAAACGAAGAAGGCGGAGAGGGCGAAGTTACGAGTTTCGGTGCTTTGTGTACGGCACTTTCGGCGACTATCGGAACAGGTAATATTGTCGGTGTTGCAACTGCTCTTGCGGCAGGCGGTCCGGGTGCGTTGTTCTGGATGATTGTAGCGGCATTTTTCGGAATGGCTACAAAGTATACCGAGGGTTTCTTGGCTATTAAGTATCGTACTATAGATGAAGAAGGTCACGTTCTTGGCGGACCTTTCTATTACATAGAAAACGGTATGGGTAAAAAGTGGAAGTGGCTTGCAAAGATTTTTGCGTTTTTCGGTGTTTGTGTAGGTCTTATGGGTATAGGTACTTTTACACAGGTAAACGGTATCGCAAGTGCGGTTACTAATTTCTTTGACCCGAATACAAGCTGGGCGATTCATTTGTTCGGCAGAGATATTTCTTGGGTAGTTGTAATTGCCGGTCTTATTGTAACGGTATGCACGGCACTTGTTATTATTGGCGGTATCAAGAGAATTGCTAATGTATCACAAGTTGTTGTACCGTTTATGGCAGTGCTTTATGTTGTATTTGCTGTGTTGTTGTTACTTTGCAATGTTACAAAAATTCCTGATGCGATTGTGCAAATTGTTCAAGGCGCGTTTGGATACGGTGACGGCATACAGGGAATCAGAGCGGTTGCCGGAGGTGTACTTGGTGCAATGATGGCTGCAATGCAAAACGGTGTTGCAAGAGGTATATTCTCGAACGAGGCAGGTCTTGGTTCTGCTCCGATTGCGGCAGCTGCGGCAAAAACTAAGGATACAGTTCGTCAAGGTCTTGTTTCAATGACAGGTACATTTATTGATACTATCGTTATTTGTACAATGACAGGTCTTGCAATCGTAATTGCAGGTTCATGGGCAAATCCTGACTTAAAGGGTGTTGCGATAACGACAGTCGCATTCCAAAGCGGTCTTCCGTTCCCATCGGTTGTGTCATCATTTGTTCTTATGATTTGTCTTGCATTCTTTGCATTTACAACAATTCTTGGTTGGGACTATTACAGCGAACGTTGTCTTGAATACCTATCAAACAGAAATAAAACTGTTGTTAAGGTTTATAGATGGATATATGTACTTGCAGTGTTCATCGGTCCGTACCTTACTGTTGCGGCTGTTTGGACTATCGCAGATATTTTCAACGGACTTATGGCGATACCAAATGTTATTGCACTTATCGCACTTAGCGGTGTTGTCGCGAAAGAAACGAGAGATTATTTTAAAGAATTTGATAGGTTGTCAAAGTAATTTAAGCGGTCGGAAACGACCGCTTTTTTGTATGCATTTTGGTGTGGTAAAGTTGAAAGCAGGTGACAGCACCTTGATGTTCCGTACGAAGTGAGTTTGAGGGCGGGCAATGACCGCCCCTACTTACGAAGCTATATGTGTATTATTTTAGACAGTATGAAGAAAATATGTAGGGGCGACCATTGGTCGCCTGTTAAGCGAGATAACCGAAAAAATAGTG
>UMBG01001421.1_pt1 | contig 40309 bp, 56 predicted proteins | sample 1963931 | NCBI WGS metagenome assembly UMBG01 (sample SAMEA4835938, study PRJEB28245) | human gut metagenome | biome: gut microbiome; material: fecal sample | place: Denmark | collected 2008 | reverse complement strand
GGGGGGGTGATATATTATAAATATAATAAAATGTAATAAAAAGTCGGCTATACATCGAGCATTATGGTATAATAAAAATATATTACCATAGCGTCGAAGGGGGAATATAATGAGTATGCAAAAAGAAAAAACCGGTTATCCATCAAAGGATAGGAATCATGAAGACTTTTATGATCCAGAATTATTGTCACATGAAATTCCAGATGTTACTTTATATGATTTTCTTCATTATCAAAATAAAGGGCGCCTGCATTTACCCGCTATAAATTATTTTGATAATCGTATTTCATATCAAAAATTTTTAGATAAAAGCACTCAAGTGGCTTTAGCTTTAGATCAATATGGTGTAAAAGAAGGCGACTATGTTACCGTTGTTGCGCCTACCTTGCCAGAAGCCTTTTATATATTAGTTGGTGCTAGTAGAATTGGTGCAGTAGCTAGTTTAGTTGATCCAAGATACGGAGAAAAAGCAATTGAACACAAAATCAACAAAGCAGCTTCTGAATTAGTAATTGGCTTTGATGGCGTTGTAAAAACATATAATAGAAGAACTAAGCAATATCGAAAGCAACATGTTTTAGACAAAATAGGAAATATTCTTGAAAATACACCAGCAAAAACAGTTGTCGGTTTACCGGCAAGTAATTCAATATCATTAAACTCTATTTTAAAAAATGACACTATCCGCGCTGCTATGTTTGATAGACAAAAAAGCGATTTTCAAGATTACTATTCTTGGAAAAATTTTATAAAAGATGGTTCTCATAGCCGAGGATTAGTGTTTCCAGATTATACATCTGATATGCCAGTAGCTACAGTATCAACTGGAGGATCTACGACGGGGCTACCTAAAAATGTAGTATTGTCTAGTAGAAATATTATTACTGCGGTAACTCAATGCATTTTAACAGGAATTTTTCCAGAAGAAGCTCGTTGGTATGATATTATGCCAATTTCAATTGCTTATGGAATGGCCGATGGTTCCATGCTACCTTTTGCTCTAGGAAATGAAGTTAGACTTAATCCAGATCCAACGGCTATGAGCCTAAAAAAACCTTATCAATTACAAATGGTTGAGGACTTAGTAAGATTTGATCCGCACACCTTAGCTTGTGCACCAAATCATGTATTTGCTCTTTTAAATAGTCAAGAGTGGAAAGAAAACCCACATAGTATGATTAATTTCATTGTTGGTGGAGATTCATTAAACAAAACACAATTAGCCCGTGCAAATGAGCAATTAAAAGAAGTAACAAGACCGAAAGACTTTGATAAAGAGAGATTTTATGGCGATCAAGAAGATAAGCTAGTTATAAATTTAGGATATGGCGAAAGTGAAGGAACCGGTGCTAATAGTGTTGCGCCAGGCAACCATCGTGTAAAAGCTGGTTCAGTTGGACAAATTTTACCCTTAGAAAATATGGCTGTATTTAAACAGAATGAAGAAACTGGTGAATATGAAGAACTAAAATATGTTCCAAATGATCAAGTAGATAATGTAAATGAAGATCAGGTTGGTGAGTTGTGCATTCAAGGAGATAATGTAATGATAGGTTATCAAAACGACGAAGAAGCAACTAATATTGCAAAAAGAACACATAGTGATGGTACGGAATGGCTTCACACGGGGGATCTTGGCTATATTGACGAGGATGGATATGTCTACTTTGTAGATAGAGAAAAATATGTTAGTGTCGGTCATGATGGATTTAAGATAACTCCGCTTGAAATTGAAGATGTGATTTTAAAAGATGGCCGTATAGACGCTTGCAAGGCCATTGTTTATGATGATCCAGATGAAGATAGAGGAACTGTTATAAAAGTATATTATACTTTATTAGATAAGGAACATCCTCAGGATATTAATGACATTGAAGATACGGCTAACTTAATGTGTGAAAGCGAGCTTGCTGATTATAAATGTCCGCTTGATTATGAATGTTTACCAACCTTACCACTAACAAATTCTGGTAAAATAGATGTTTTAGCCCTTCGTGAAGATGCTGAAGCCAAATCAAATGCCGAAAAAGAAGGAAATCATGTTTATCGTAGAGGTGCTTTAATTAATAATCAATAATAAAAAAATAATGGGTGATTAGCTCATTATTTTATTATAATTATTAGAAAATTAAGTTAATAAATTTACTTCTAAAAATAAGCGTGTTATAATGTAAATAATTGGGGAGGTAGAAAATGGTCATAGGTGTTTCAGTAATAACTTGTTGTTTAGTTTATAGTGTTATGTTATTGATTTTATATTTTTCTAAAAGACGAATTGATAACATGGAAAATAAAATATATAGCATATTAGTTGTAATTAATGTTTTTGGCTTATTATTAGAATTAGCATGTTGCTATTTTACATATAATAATGGGACTACGACATTTAATACTTTAATGTGTATAATTTGTAACAGATTTTTTATAATATATATGTTAACCTGGTTATTTATTTTTACTTTTTATATATTTTATATAACTTTTAGTCAGCATCATAAAATAAAAAAAGAACTTGATAAATATAAACGTAGGTTTATTATAGTTGCTGGTATTATATATTTAATCTTGTTTGTACTAGCATTAACCTTACCACTTGAATATTTTAATGATGGTAATTATGTTTATAGTTATGGTCCAGCAACATCATTGTTAGTAATTTTTGGTGGATTTTCAATTATTTTTGATATTTTCTGTGTAATAAAAAATAGAAAAAACATTAGAAACAAACAATACTACCCACTGTTTGTATTAATAGTATTAATGATTATTGTCTTGATAATTAGAAATGTTAACCCAGGGATAATTTTAATCAATTCAACATTCGCATTTATAACCGCATTAATGTTTCATACTATTGAAAATCCTGATGCCCAATTAATTGGTGAATTATATAAAAATAAAAAACTTATAGAAAAATCTAATGAAGACACATCAAAATTTTTATTTAGAATAACACAAGATATTAAAAATCCAGTAAGACAAATTGTTACAATTAGTCGGGAAATGTTAGAATCTAAAGATATTGAATCATTGAAGCACGATTCAAAGATTATTAACAATTATAGCAATCAAATTGACTACATTATAAATAGTGCTTTAAATATTTCAAGCATGGATACTCAAAAAATTAAAATTTTTGAAAATAAATATAATGTTGGCAATTTATTTAAGGAACTTAGCTATCGTATAAAAGCAGATATAAATCCAGAAATAAAATATAACTTTACTATGAGTAATACAATTCCTGATTTCCTATATGGTGATACAATAAAATTAAAACAAGCTATATCATCTTTACTCATGAATTCCGTTCAAAATACAACAGCTGGGTTTATTAATTTAGATGTTAGTGCTATCATAAAATATAATATATGCAGATTAATTATTAACATTGAAGATTCTGGAGTAGGTATGGATGTTGATAAAGTAAATGATATTTTAAGTACAAACCCAGAAAATTTAAAAGAAATAGATATTAATAAGCTTAACGAAAAAGAATTAGATTTTAAAGCCATCAAAAAAATTATTAATATGCTTGGTGGTAGTTTAATGGTCAAAAGTGAAATTAATCAAGGTACTACTTTTACTGTTGTCTTAGATCAAAAAGTAGTTGAAACCGAAGAAACAGAACTTAGCAAAAAACTGGAAAGTTATGAACAGACTATATATGGTAATAAAAAAGTTCTTATTGTCGACGACGATGATAAAGAATTACGTGAAATAGTAAAGCAATTAGAGGGCGAGGATATTGTTGTAAGTTCTTCTATATTTGGTAGAGACTGTATTGAAAAAGCACGAGCTAAAGTAAAATATGATTTAATTATTTTAGATGACGAAATGCCAAATTATAGTGCTCTTGCTATTCTTCAAGAATTACAAAAAATCAAAGGTTTTAAAACACCAGTTGTTGTTATGATTAATGACAACAAAGAAGGAATTAAGCTTCATTATTTAAAAGATGGTTTTGCTGATTGTATAATGAAATCTAAATTAGATTCCGAAATAAAACGAATAATGAAAAGATTTTAAAGTCAAATTAGTTTGACTTTTTTCTTTTGAAATTGACTTTATTTTAATATCGTGATATGTTATTAAAGCAATTTAGGAGGTGTATTATGTCACAAACAGAAAATACAGTGCGATTTACTTATATTAATGATGGAAAAATTACTAACAGTGATTTAAAAAATATAGCAGTTCAAGAAACATCAGAACCTAGAGGGCCTGTAGTACTTAAACACGCTAGTGAAGTTATTGATGATTTAAGAGAAACAGGTGCCGCTGAAATGGTTGCTGATTTAGGAGCTACTGGCATTCAATTTATAATTACTGAAGGTCGTACAAAAAGATAAAATTGAAATTCGCAATAAGTTTACGCGAACGTTGTAAAGTGTAGGAAATTGTCGAATAGAAACAATTGAAAATATTACCATTAAATGTTATATTTAAATAGGACTTGTATAGAAGGGGAGACAATGATTACGAAAGATAGGGCAAGTAGTATCATTAGTTTGTTATTTATAGGTATAATACTAGTTTTAACAATTAATTTAGTCAGTCAATTTACCTTCGTTGATTTTGCTTATTTAATATTTTTGATTGGATGTTTCGCAAGATTCATTTACATTAAGACTCATTAAAAGATTATATCGATTTATGGTATAATCTTTTTAGGTGATAAAAATGATGATAGATACACATTGCCATTTAGGCAAAGAAGATTATGAAAATAGAGAAGAAGTCATAAAAAATATGGGAAATAATATTATGATAGTAAGTACTGCTAGTCCTAATGATATTGACGATATAATAAACCTTTGTAATAAATATCCAAATATCTATGGGACAGTTGGTATACATCCAGAGTTTGCTAGTACATACACTAAAGAAGATTTAGTAAAAGTTGAAAACAGTCTAAAACATTCCAAGATAGTTGGTGTTGGTGAAATAGGGCTTGATTATTACTATACTAAAGACAATAAAGATAAGCAGATAGATTTATTTATTAAACAAATAGAACTTGCAAATAAATATAATAAAACTATTGTTATCCATAGTCGTGAAGCGATAGAAGATACATACAATATTTTAAAAGAATATAAAAACCAAAATATTAAATGTGACCTTCATTGTTACAGTGGCAGTCTAGAGATGGCAAAGCGCTTTATTCCCTTAAATACATACTTTGGAATTGGTGGCGTTTTAACTTTTAAAAACGAAAAGAAATTAAAAGAAATAGTTAAAGAACTAGATTTAAAACATTTTGTTTTAGAAACAGATAGTCCTTATTTAACTCCAGAACCATTTAGAGGTCATAAAAACGAACCAAATAATATTAAATATGTTGCTGAAAAAATAGCAGAGCTAAAATGTATAAATTTGGAAAAAACACTAGATATTACAACGCAAAACGCATTATCTCTATTTGACATCAATATATAGTTATGCTATAATAGGCGTCGGTTTCAATTTTGAGATGGAGGTATTTATGAATACATATTTACTGGGGCTGATTTCAAAATGGGTATCAATTGTATCCCTTTCAGTCGCAGGACTATTTAATTCTGGATCGCTATTTTCAGAAGAGAAAATCGAAGTTGATAATATAAATCAAACGAAAAACTCGGCAGCCTCAATTACAGAGCTTGCCTACGATACAACTACTATATATAATAGCAAATTACCAAAAGATATGACCATAACAAAAAAGGAAGGCCAAAAAGGCCTTGCTTATAAGGATAACTTAAATAATACGGTAGAGATTATTGAAAATCCAGTTAATGCTGTTGTCGAAGTGGGAACAGGAGATTATGGACAGTTTGTTGGTAAAATGACAGGTTATGGCGCCGATTGCGCTGGATGTACAGGAAATTTATCATGTCGTACCAAATCTGGTAAAACTTGGAGTTTAACTAGAGATGGCGAAACCTACGTTGATGATGAGTACGGTAAAGTAAGAATCTTAGCCGCTGCATTAAACAAATTTCCCTGTGGAACAATTATTAAAGTTCAAAATCCGGGCTTAGGAACCTTTAACGCTGTCGTTATGGATACTGGAGGCGCTATGAAAGCCGCTTGGCAAAATGGTGTTGTGCATATGGACTTAGCCTTTATAAGTGAAACAAGTAAAGGTGTTCATTCCGCAACCAGTTCGAACGTTAAATATAGCGTACAAAGATGGGGATGGTAAATCCCTTTTTTGCTGAAAAATTATACTAATCTTGTACTTAATAATGATAAATGCTATACTATTACCAGATAAAAAAGGAGTAGATTAAATGGATTATTCACCAAACAAAATGAAAGCAAATCTTCAAAATAATAATTTTAACTTTAAAAAAAAGTTTGGTCAAAACTTTATTGTGGATAAAAATGTTATCCACAGTATAGTTTCAAAAGCTGAAATTGATGAAACTACATTAGTAATTGAAATTGGTCCAGGTGCTGGATCATTAACGAGTGAACTAGGTAAGGTATCTAAAAATGTTCTAGCATATGAAATTGACGAAACCCTAAAACCTATTTTAGAGGAAAACATCAATAGTAATACCCGAATAGTATATGACGATTTTCTAAAAAGAAACGTTCTAGAAGACTTAAAAGAATATAATTATGAAAAGCTTTATGTCGTTGCTAACTTACCTTATTATATAACGACCCCAATTATTATCAAATTAATTGAAGATAAAATTCCAGTCGATAAAATAGTCGTTATGGTTCAAAAGGAAGTTGGTGATCGCTTTAAAGCCAAACCAAATTCTAAAGACTATAATTCATTATCTATCTTTCTAAACTATTACTTTGATGTAACTAAAGTTATGGATATTAGTCGTAATGTTTTTATGCCCAAACCTAATGTAGATAGTATTATCGTAAGCTTCACTAAAAAAAGAGAAAGATTACCACTTAAAAATGAAGCAATTTTCTTTAAATTAATAAGAGATAGTTTTACCCAAAAAAGAAAAACCTTAAGGAACAATCTTAAAGGTTATAATTTAGAAAAAGTAGAGGAAATTTTAAAAAAACACAACATGGATTTAAGCATTAGAGCTGAAGCAATTCCTATCGAAGTTTTTGTTGAAATTTCTAATAATCTATAGTATCCACTTTTCCACCATATAAATATTTTAAGTCACCAAAGCATAAAATAGTTTTGGTGATTTTATATGCTTGAAAATATCAATGCCGTTCTCTGGGCAATTGTAACAGCTCTAATTATTATGTTTGGTGTGTATTTCAGTAAAAAACTAACTTTTCCACAGTTTAATTTAAAAAAAATAATTAAATCATTGAAAAGTACCAACCATCAAGGTATCAGTCCTATCAAAACTTTATGTTTAACTTTAGCAGGAAGAATTGGTGTCGGTAGCATTGCTGGCGTTGCTTTAGCTATTTATATAGGTGGCCCAGGAACAATTTTCTGGATGTGGGTTATTGCCTTAATATCAGGCGTTTTAGCCTATACAGAAACCTTACTTGCCATTAAATATAAAGAAACTAGTAATGGAGAGAGCCTCGGTGGCCCTTCACATTATATAAAGAACGGTTTAAAAAACAAGCATCTAGCTATTATTTATTCATTAATTGTTATTTTTGCTTATTTAAGTGGTTTTATTCCAATACAATCTAACACTATTGTAAAATCAATGGATATGCTTTTTACCAGTAATCATCTTCTAATAGGCGTTATTTTAGCCATTCTTTCCTTTGTCATAATTAGTGGTGGTATTAAAAAGATAACTAAAGTAACTGACAAACTAGTACCATTCATGACAATCTTATATATTGGAATGGCCCTTTTTGTTATAATAGCCAACTTTGAAAAATTTCCTGAAGTTATCAAATTAATTGTAACCAGCGCTTTCAACCTAAAACCATTTTTAAGTGGATTTTTAGTTACTATGTTAATAGGTGTTCAAAGAGGTATTTTTTCTAACGAATCGGGAATTGGTTTAGGGGCCATAGCAGCCAGTAGTTCAAATAGTGATAATGGTAATAAAAGTGGTTATATTCAAGTCCTCGGAATTTATATAACAACAATCCTTATTTGTACAGCAACCGCTTTCATGATTTTAATTTTTGATTATAAAGATGTCTTTATCGATAACCCAAATGGTATTGAATTAACTAATTTAGCTTTTAATTACCACTTTGGTAATATTGGAAACGTCCTCTTGGTTTTGTGTATTTTACTATTTTCTTTCTCAACTATTTTGACCGGATATTATTATTGCGAATCAAGCTTGAAATTTCTTTCTAAAAAAATTAACATTAGCTTTTTAAAAGTAATCGTCCCCTTAAGCGTTTTATCAGGAACCATTACCTCACCAAGTATCCTTTGGCAAATAGTTGACATTTTAGTTGCTATTTTAGCCATTATTAATATTTATACAATGTACAAATTAAAGGAAGAAATTGTTAAATATCATCAAAAATATGATAGAATATAGCCAGAGGTGTTATATATGATCAATAAAAAATGGGATGAAGTTTTAAAAGAAGAAAGGCAAAAACCATATTTCAAAGAATTAGGCGTCTTTGTTAGAAATGAATATAATAAAAAAATAATATATCCAGAATATAAAAATATTTTCAATGCATTAAGATATACAGATTATGATGAAGTAAAAGTCGTGATTCTCGGTCAAGATCCATATCATGGTCCTAAAGAAGCTCACGGATTATCCTTTTCAGTAGAAGCAGGTGTTAAAAGGCCACCATCATTAGATAATATTTTCAAAGAATTATATAGCGACCTAGGAATTAAAAGGACTAATAATAATTTAACAGACTGGGCAAAACAAGGAGTGTTTCTTTTAAATTCAATTATGACAGTTGTCAAAGATACTCCTTTAGCCCACAAAGGTAAAGGCTGGGAAACCTTCACAGATGATTTAATAAAGTTATTGAATAAAAGAGAAGAACCAATCGTCTTTATCTTCTGGGGGGCATATGCAAGAAGTAAAAAAGAATTAATTACAAACCCTAATCACTATATTATAGAAAGTCCACATCCATCACCATTATCTGCTAGTCGTGGCTTCTTTGGAAGTAAGCCATTTTCTAAAACTAATAATTTCTTAGTTGAACATGGTATTAAACCAATCAATTGGGGTGACAATAATGAATGATGCTTTAGATAGATTAAGAAATAATTTGAAAAATGAAACAGTTGTTGTAGCCACCTCAGGTGGACCAGATTCCATGGCTTTATTACATCTAGTTAATAGTTTAAAAACAGAATTAAACTTAAAAATCGTTTGTGCCCATGTAAATCATAAGCTTAGAATCGAAAGTGAAGCCGAAGCTGTAATGGTAGAAGAATTTTGTATAAAAAATGACATATTTTTCGAATTTATGACCATTGACACTTATAATGACGATAACTTTCATAATGATGCACGAATTAAAAGATATGATTTTTTTGAAAAAACTGTAAACAAGTGTAAAGCTAAGCACCTTTTGACAGCCCATCATGGTGATGATTTAATGGAAACAGTTCTTATGCGTATTGTTAGAGGATCAAGTCTTAAAGGCTATGCCGGATTTTCAGAAAAATCCCAAAAAGAAAATTATACTATTTTAAGACCACTCATCACTTACACTAAAGATGAGATATTATCCTATGTTCAAGAAAACAAAATACCCTATGCTGTGGATAAGTCCAACGAAAAAGATGTATATACCAGAAATCGTTTCCGAAAATATATATTGCCACCTTTAAAAAATGAAGATAAAAATGTTCACCATAAATTTTATAAATTCAATAAAACTTTAGAAATGTATGATGACTATATTAATAAGGAAGCAAATAAGCATCAAAATGAAGTTTATCAAAATGAAGTTTTAAATATTTCTAAATTTAAGAATCTTGACCAAGTTATTAGACTTAAAATCATTAATCAAATTTTAGAAAAGTTTTATCAAGATGATTTGATGCTAATAACTGATAAGCATACTGAACTTATCGAAGAACTTATTTTTAGTGAAAAACCCAATCAAATAATTAACTTACCAAATAATAAAACTGTCGTTAAAAGTTATAATCAATTGAGTATTAAAAAAAATAATCCAAAAGAAAATTATAAATTAGAATTATCCGATTTTATAACTTTACCAAACCAAAAAACAATAAAAATAATTAAAGAAACAAACAGCAATAGTAACAATATTTGCCGTTTAAATATAAAAGACTTAAAATTGCCTCTTTATATAAGAAATAAAGAAGATGGTGACAAGATTGAAATTAAGGGCCTAAATGGTACTAAAAAAATCAAAGATATTTTTATTGATGAAAAGATTCCAGCGATTGAAAGACGTACCTGGCCTATCCTTGTTGATAGCGAAGGGGTCGTACTTTGGATTCCAGGTCTTAGAAAATCAAAATTTGATAAACAAAAAGACGAAAACTATGATATAATATTGGAGTATATCTAAAAAGAAGGGAGTTTTGTCATGAACAAAAACACTGTGAAAAAAGGATTATTACCTTATCTGTTTTTATTAATTTTCTTATTCGGTATCATGATCATCTTTAGTACATTAAATAAAGAAGTTCACGAAATCACTTATGGTGAATTTACTGATGCTGTTGAAAAGAAACAGGTAAAAGAAATAAATGTTACTCCAAGAAGCCGTGCTAGTATTTATACTATCAGTGGTAAACTAAAAGATTATAAGAGTAATGAAACCTTCACTTTCAATATGCCACTTACTAATGAAACAATGGTAAAACTATTGGAAGCCGAAGATAAAAATGGTTTCAAAATGACAACCACTACTGACCCAGAGTCAAGTACTTTATTACTATTCATAATGAACGTTTTGCCAATGGTACTATTAATAGGATTAGGTTTCTACTTTATTACTAGACAAATGGGTGGTAACAACAAATCAATGGACTTTGGTAAGAGTAAAGCAAGATTAACAACAGGCGAAGGAAAAGTAACTTTTGAAGAAGTAGCTGGACTTACTGAAGAAAAAGAAGAAGTATCAGAATTAATTGACTTCTTAAAAAATCCTAAGAAATTCCAAAAAATGGGCGCTAGAATACCAAAAGGCGTTTTACTAGTTGGTCCTCCAGGAACAGGTAAGACTTTACTTGCTAAAGCCGTAGCTGGCGAAGCTAATGTTCCATTCTACTTTATTAGTGGTTCAGAATTCGTTGAATTATTTGTTGGAGTAGGCGCATCACGTGTTCGTGATATGTTTAAACAAGCTAAACAAAATGCTCCATGTTTAATCTTTATCGATGAAATTGATGCGGTTGGAAGACAAAGAGGTGCCGGCCTAGGTGGTGGACACGACGAAAGAGAACAAACATTAAACCAATTATTAACTGAAATGGATGGGTTTGGTGCGAATGAAGGAATTATTATAATTGCTGCTACTAACCGTCCAGATGTTTTAGATCCTGCCTTACTAAGACCTGGAAGATTCGACAGACAAATTACTGTTAATTTACCAGATGCAAAAGGCCGTGAAGAAATCTTAAAAGTTCACGCAAAAGGAAAAACATTTGCTAAAGACGTAACAATGAAAAACGTGGCTAAACGAACTGTAAGTTTCAGTGGTGCAGATCTTGAAAACTTATTAAACGAAGCCGCATTACTTACAGTAAGACGTAATAAAAATGCTATAACTATGGATGAAATTGATGAAGCCCAAGATCGTGTTCTTATGGGACCGGCAAAAGTCACTAGAAAAATTAGTGATAATGAAGCTAAGATAACGGCTTATCATGAAGCAGGGCATGCTATTATTGGCTTGAAATTAAATGGTGCGAATGATGTTCACAAAATAACAATTATTCCAAGAGGACCAGCCTTAGGTTATAACATGATGCTACCAAAAGAAGATCGTGTTTTAGCCACTAAGAAAGACTTACTAGAAGAAATAGCCGGATTATTAGGTGGCCGTGTTGCCGAAGAGTTATTATTTAACGAAAAAACAAGCGGTGCTAGTAATGATATCGAAAGAGCAACCAAAGTTGCTAGAGCCATGGTTACCGAATATGGAATGAGTGATTTAGGGCCAATTCAATTTGAAAGTCAAGAATCATCAAATGTCTTCCTTGGAAGAGATTACAATAAAAAACAAAACTTCTCATCAGCTGTGGCTAATGAAGTGGACGAAGAAGTTCGTAAGATTATCCTAGGTCAATATGAAGTTGCTAAAAAACTTATTAAAGACAATATGGATCTCTTAGAATTAATTGCTCAATCATTATTAAAATATGAAACCATTACCAAAGAACAAATTGACTACCTTGTAGAAAATGGACATATGCCAGAAACTGTTGAAGCAGAAGAAATTAAAGAAGCATCTTTAGCTGATTTATCAATTGAAGAATTAAAAGAGATGGCTAAAGAGAAAAAAATAAAAGGTTATACTAAAATGACTAAAGAAGAATTAATTGATAGTTTAAAAGAAGGCAAAGATTAATTAAGGCAAAGATTAATTATCTTTGCCTTTTTATCTAAAAATAAGAAAGGAGGTATAGAATGATTCAAATTAATAATCCACTAACAAAAAATAAAAGAAGAATTCAAATTGGCGATGTTGTACTTTTTAAACGTGCATTAACCGAAGATCGTGAGTTTTTTCAAATTACTAATAAAAATTGGAATATTCTATATACTGGTTTTCCTGAAATAAAATCAACCGACGAACGTGGGCAATCATTACTCTAAAACCAAATTAGCGATGAAATATCATTTTTACATCGCACGTATACTATTGAGAATTTCTTTTCAGCTAAGGACACTTTATATAGATTGACAGCTCACGACAAAGCAAAGGAAAATCCAGATTGCGCGATTTGGGGAGACTACGTTTTATCTTTACAACCACAAGGGTTAGAGGTTATAAGATGGGGGTTAATGAGAGAAGCCGATTTAAATGTTTTAGGGATACATTGCTATCACAATGTTGATGGAACTAATGACTTGCCAGATCAATTTGAAATTGGTCAAACCTATGAGTATGGGCCCACAAAAAGGCCAATCACAGTATTAAATGCTATAAGCAACCAAACATTTCAAGAGAGATTTGAAATTATGCCTCCAAGACAAAAAATTATTCTTCCATCAAAATAAAAAGCGATTAATCGCTTTTTTATATGTATTAAGGTTTTTGAATTAAGAAATCGACTAAAGCTTCAGGTTCTTTATTACCATATATAATTTCATCAATTAAATCAATAATTGGCATTTCAACATTACGCCCTTGAATTAATTGATGAACAGATTTTAAAGTATACAAACCTTCAATTGTTGTATTATTAATATAATTATCAATTTCTTCCTTGGTTGCCCCACTACCAATTAAATGGCCAAAAGAGTAGTTACGACTCTTTGAACTAGTTGCAGTTAACAAAAGGTCGCCAAATCCGGCAAATGATAAAATAGTACTACCATCGCCACCCAAGCCTTTAATCAGTTCTTTTATATCGTGAATTGATTCTGTTATAAACATTGCTGAAGTGCTTTCTGGCATTCCCATTCCATCTAAAATTCCGGCTGCTATGGCAATAACATTTTTAATAGCCCCGCAAATTTCCGTTCCCACAATGTCACTGCACACTCTTAATTTAAAATGACTATTACAAAAAGCCTTTGTAATCATTTCGGTAGTTTCCCTATGCTGGCAAGCCAAAGTAAGACCAACTGGAACTTTATTAGCTACATCAATTGCGAAAGAGGGGCCTGAAAAAGCCGCAATATTGTCCGTATCTAAAATCTTCTTGGCAATATCAGAAACAAACAAGCAGCTATCTTGTTCAATACCTTTAGATGCAATACAAATAGGTTTATCTTTTATATATTCTTTAGCTTTGCTTAAAGTATCACTAACAAAAGCTGTTGGAATTGCCACTAAGACAAACGCGGCACCGTCACAAGCTTCCTTTAAATCAGTAGTAAACTTAATATCCTCTGGTAAAACAACACCTGGAAGTTTAGGCGCAATTCTAGTTTCATTAAGAGCTTTTGCCTCTTCTTCAAAAGCTGTCCAAGCGACTACTTCATTTTTATTTTCATTTAAAATCATTGATAATGCTGAACCGTAGGCTCCGCATCCTAAAACACATATTTTCATTATATCACCTAAATTTAATTATACAATAACTAGTAAACTTAATCAATAGACATTGTTATTGTCAACAAGCCTAAAAAACTATAAGCTAAAAAGTAAATACATGCTATAATTAAAGCAAGATAGGAGGAAATATGAACGAAAATAAAGAAGAAACATTAAATGTATATCGAAATCCAGTGGAACCAAACAAAAAAAAGAAAAAGGGAAAAACAATAATTATTGTTATTTTAGTTTTAATTATCCTAGGATTAGGTGGATATCTTATTTATGATAAATTCTTTGCCAAAGAAGACGTAAAAGAACCAGAAACTAAAAAGGAAGAAAATAAAGAGGAACCTAAGGAAGATTTAAATGGTATTGCTGAAGGATTAGTCACAACAATAAAAGAAGATAATGTATGGCTAATAATTGGAGCAAAAAACTATCCATCGAGTATAACATTTGATAATAAATTAATTGATAACGAAGTACTTACTGCCGCACTTACTGCTGTTGGTAATTGTTTAAACAATAGAAGTTGTTCTTCTTTACCGATAGAAACTTTAGATAACTACTTTAAAGATAATTTTGGAATAACTAATGTAGACTATCAAACAATCATATGCCCAGTCGATAAAACTCCAATTTATAAATATGATAGTTTAACCAAAGAATATAGTTTCACAGGGGAGCATCCACATGATGGATTAGTTAAAGGTAGCGAGCCGATGTATACTAAAGTAATTGGCATTGAAAAAGAAAATGGTAACTATGTTTTAACCGTAACAAACATTTATGCTAATATGCGTGATAACGAATTTATTTCAGCAGATCCAACTGGAACTGTAAAAATCGCCGATTTTGAAACGTATTTAAACAACGACGGAGACATAAACACCAATAAAATAATCTCTGATTATGAAAATAACTTTGAAACCAAAAAAGCTAGTTACCCAAAATATAAATATACATTTAAAAAAGATAATAACAACTATTATTTAACAAAATATGAAGTGATCAAATAAAAAAACAAGTGAATTCACTTGTTTTTTTGAATGCTATAATTTAGCCACCAAAGCTTTGCCTGCTTCTTCGCGAGAATTTGATTTTAAACAATCACTATGAGATAAGAAACTAGGTTCAGTAATTTCAGCACTTAAAGCAGTTCCGGCTTTATATGAATCAATAGTTGTTTGGATTAATTCTATGGCATCATTATCATATTCTCCATCAAACTCGCCTTGATTATATCCGGCATGTGAATTTTGACATTTATATACGTTATCAACAATATCATAAACACAAGAGCCAGATGGAACAGATAATTTTGCTGCATATCCGTCATTCTCATAAGAAATGCTATATTCTTGTAAAGTAGGTTCCGAAGTAGATGGACGTTGAGGAATAGTAACATTATCAATAGTACCACTAAAACCAGCAGTATCAATTAAAATAGCTTTAGTTAAATCAAGTCCAAAATTAGCTAGTACATCAAACGACTGCCTCTTTAGATAATCATTTGTAATTAAAAAGTCACGATATAAATCTCTAGCAATGTGATAATATTCTTCTTGCTCCCCAGAAGCAGTTTTAATTGCTTCATCCTGGCTAAGTTCTTGAAATCTGTCCATTTTTTCAGTAAGAGTTTCAATATCTGCCAAAGAGTATTCCTCACCTTTTTGAAGTCTATCTAAGATATCCTCTTTAGTACTTAGCTTAACAACCGAATCTGTAAAAGTATCATTGCACACTTTTACGAAATTTACATACGCTTCAATTTTAGCTATTTCTGCAATCTTTTCATCACTACTTTCAACTATTTGTTCAAACGTATCATCAATTCCTTCATTGTTTTCATCGTGAAAACACCTCTCAATTGAAATAGCACTTATATTGTCTTCCTTTTTAGCACAGCCTCCTAAAAAACTTCCGAATGCCACAGAAAGTGCAGCAGTTCCGGCCAATTTTAAAAATCTACGTCTCTCGATATTATTTTCCATAAAATCTCCCTTCTTATATATAGTGGCGTATTCTAACACAAAATAAATATAAAGTCAAATAATTGTATTTAAAAGAATAAAGATTAGAAATTTGCCAACATCAAAAAATGTCAAATAAATTGAAAAAAGTTCTAAAAAACCCTTGATTTTCATAGAATAATCATGTATACTTTTGAATGTGTGGCGTGCGATGATGTGTGAGGTTGCCGAGACGCTAGGTTAAGTTGCAAACGTTTGCAACGGCATACTCGGGTTTTTACACGGAGCAGTCTATACTGAAGATATAGGCGAAAGGAGGATACAATATGTCTAAGACTAAAGTTCGTATCAGACTTAAAGCATTTGAACACAAAAGTTTGGATAAAGCTTGTGCTAAAATCGTTGAGACTGTAAAAAGAACTGGCGGTGAAGTAAGTGGACCAATTCCACTACCAACTGAAGTTGAAAAAATAACAATTTTAAGAGCTGTTCATAAATACAAAGATTCACGTGAACAATTCGAAAAAAGAACACACAAAAGACTTATTGATATCAATAACCCAAGCAAGGAGACTATCGATGCTTTATCGCATCTAGATATTCCAAGCGGCGTTGATATTCAAATTAAATTATAGGAGGAATGAAAATGAAAGGAATCTTAGGTCGTAAAATTGGTATGACTCAAGTGTTTGACCAAGATGGCAAATTAACACCAGTAACTGTTGTTGAAGTAACTCCAAATGTTGTTACTCAAGTTAAAACAAAAGCTAATGATGGTTATGATGCTATCCAACTTGGATTTGACACAAAGAGAGAAAAGTTAGCGACAAAAGCTTCAGCAGGTCATACTGCTAAAGCAAACACTACACCTAAGCGCTTCTTTAAAGAAATTAGAGGTGTTAATGTTGAAGACTATACTTTAGGACAAGAAATCACAGCTGATATCTTTACTAGAGGAGAAGTCATTGATGTAACTGGAACTTCAAAAGGTAAAGGGTTCCAAGGTGTTATTAAGAGACACGGACAACACAGAGGCCCTATGGGGCATGGTTCACACTACCACAGACGTCCAGGTAGTATGGGAACAATGAGACCAATGCGTGTATTCAAAGGTAAAAAATTACCAGGTCATATGGGAGTTAACACTGTAACTATTCAAAACTTAGAAATCGTTGCAGTAGATATTGAGAATAATGTAATTTTAGTTAAGGGAAATATTCCTGGACCTAAAAAAGGATTAGTAATCATTAAAAGTGCTGTTAAAAAACCTAACAAAGTTAACGAAAGACCTGAATTAATTTCTTGGGTTACTGAAGAAACTCCAGTGGATACTGCTGAAACAGTAGAAACTGTAGCGACTGAAGAAGTAACTGAAGCGCCTTTAGAAAACGCAGAAGCTCAAGTTGAAACTACTGAGGAAGAAAAGTAGGAGGATAAGACATGAAAAAGAATTCTGTATTAAATATTAAAGGTGACAAAGTCGGGGACATCACTTTAAATGAAACAGTATGGGGTATTACTCCAAATGATGCTGTATTATATGATGCTATTACATTAGCTAGAAATTCTCAAAGACAAGGTACTCATAGTACAAAAACACGTAGCGAAGTAAGCGGAGGCGGAAAAAAGCCTTGGAGACAAAAAGGTACTGGACGTGCTAGACAAGGTAGTACTAGATCTCCACAATGGCCAGGAGGCGGAATTGTCTTCGGACCAAAACCAAGAACTTATAACAAAAAGATGAACAAGAAAGAAAGAGTTTTAGCTCTTAAATCAGCTTTATCTTACAAAGTTCAAGACAAAGAAATTATTGTATTAGATAATTTAAATATCGAAACAAATAAAACAAAAGATATGCTTAAAATTTTAGAGGCAATCAAAGCAGAAAAGAAAGTTTTAATCGTAGTTAGCGAACTTACAGATAATGTAATCTTAAGTACTCGTAACATTCCAAATGTTGTATTATTACAAAATAGTGAAATTAGTACATTAGATATTATCGCAGCTGACACTTTAGTAATTACTGAAGAAGCGGTTAAAGCAATAGAGGAGGTGCTTGCATAATGGAACATAGAGACGTTATAAAAGCTCCAATCATTACAGAAAAAACTTCTGATTTAGCAAACAACAACACAATCGTCTTTAGCGTTGACATAAGAGCCAACAAGACCCAAATCAAACAAGCAGTAGAGGCTATTTTCGATGTTAAAGTTGAAAGTGTTAATACAATCAACGTAAAACCTAAGAAAAAAAGAGTAGGTCGTTACGCTGGTAAAACAAATAGAGTAAAAAAAGCAATTGTTAAATTAAAAGAAGGAAGTTCAATCGAACTTAATTAAACTTAAGGGAGGATACATATGGCGATCAAATCATATAAACCAATAACTAATGGTAGACGTGGAATGACAACTTTGACAAACGATGAAATCACAAAAACTACTCCAGAAAAATCATTAGTTACTACAATTAAGAAAAAAGCCGGTCGTAATAACCAAGGTCGAATCACTGTAAGACACCAAGGTGGCGGAGCTAAAAGAAAATATCGTATCATCGATTTCAAAAGAAATAAAGATGGTATCGTTGGAACTGTAGCTTCAATCGAATACGACCCAAATAGAAGTGCTAACATTGCTTTAATTAATTATGCCGATGGAGAAAAAAGATATATTATCGCTCCAAAAGGCTTAAAAGTTGGAATGAAAATTGAAAGTGGAGAGCAAGCTGATATCAAAGTTGGTAACTGCTTACCATTAGCAAGCATTCCAGAAGGAACTTTAGTTCACAATATCGAAATGAAACCTGGCAAAGGTGGCCAAATGGCAAGAAGTGCCGGAGCTAGTGTTCAAATATTAGGACATGAAGGCAATTATACTTTACTACGTTTAACAAGTGGTGAGGTTAGAAAAGTCTTAAGCGTTTGCCGTGCTACAATCGGTGAAGTTGGTAATGCTGATTATGAGTTAGTAAATATTGGTAAAGCTGGAAGAAAAAGACACATGGGTGTTAGACCAACAGTTCGTGGTTCAGTTATGAACCCTAACGACCATCCACATGGTGGTGGTGAAGGACGCGCTCCAATCGGACGTAAAGCACCAATGACTCCATGGGGTAAACCAGCACTTGGATATAAGACACGTGATAAGAAAAAAGCTTCAAGTAAGCTAATTGTACGTCGTCGTAAAAAATAAGAAAGGATGATTATAAATGGCTAGAAGTTTAAAAAAGGGACCTTTCATTGATGAACATTTAATGAAAAAGGTTGCTAATGTAAACGAATCTGGAAAAAAAGAAGTAATTAAAACATGGTCTCGCCGTTCTACAATTTATCCTGAATTTATTGGACACACATTTGCTGTTCATAATGGTAAAGAATTTATTCCTGTTTATGTAACAGAAGATATGGTTGGACATAAATTAGGAGAATTCGCACCAACACGTAAATTTGGTGGTCACGGTGACGACAAGAAAAAAGGTAAAAAATAACCAGAAAGGATGATATAAATGGAAGCAAAAGCAATTGCTAAGGGCGTTAGAATCGCTCCAAGAAAAGCTCGTCTGGTTATCGATTTAATACGTGGTAAGGACGTAGCTGAAGCTGATAAGATTTTAGCAAACCTTAATAAAGAAGCTTCAAGATTAATTCGTAAAGTTTTAACATCAGCTGTAGCTAACGCTGAAAACAACCTAGAGTTAGACAAAGAAAATCTTTATGTTAAAGAAGCTTATATAAATGAAGGTAAAACAATGAAAAGAGGTAGAGCTGGCGCTAAAGGTCGTCCAGACCCTATCTTAAAAAGAACAAGCCACATTACAGTAGTTGTAAGTGAGAAAAATTAAACGAAGGAGGTAAACTGATGGGTCAAAAGGTTAGTCCAGTCGGACTTAGAATCGGAGTCAATAAAGATTGGGAATCAAAATGGTATGCCGAAGGTAAAGATTTTGCTAAATACCTAAATAACGATTACCAAATCCGTAAATATCTAGAAAAAAAATTAAAAGACGCAGCAGTTTCAAATATTCTTATTGAAAGAAGCGCCGATAAGACCGAAGTTATTATCAACACAGCTAAACCTGGTGTGGTAATTGGTCACGGTGGAGATGAAATTGAAAAATTAAAAAAAGAATTATCCAAAGTTGTTAATGAAGATATTCATATTTCAATTAAGGAAATTAAAAACCCTAATATGGTAGCGGCACTAGTTGCTGAAAATATTGCTCATCAAATTGAAAATCGTGTATCATTTAGAGTAGCTCAAAAGAAAGCGATTAGAAATGTAATGAAATCAGGAGCAAAAGGAATTAAAACTCAAGTATCAGGACGTTTAAATGGAGCAGAAATTGCTAGAAGCGAACATTATACTGAGGGAACAGTTCCACTTCATACTTTAAGAGCTGATGTAGATTATGCTCATAAAGAAGCAAATACCGTTTACGGTAAAATCGGTGTCAAAGTATGGATTTATAAAGGAGAAATCCTTCCTGAAAAGAAAAACAAGGGAGGTAATAGCGATGGCAGTCATTCCAAAGAGAACTAAATATCGTCGTCCACATCGTTTAAGATACGATGGCGAAACTAGAGGAAACAAAACAGTCCATTTTGGAGAATATGGTTTGCAAGCTCTTGAAGGCGCTTGGATTACTCAACGACAAATCGAAGCAGCTCGTGTAGCCATGACTCGTTACATGAAACGTGGAGGAAAAGTATGGATTAATATTTTCCCACACTTATCATTAACGAAGAAACCTCTTGAAACACGTCAAGGTAAAGGTAAAGGAGCTCCAGAAGAGTGGGTTGCTGTAGTTAAAAAAGGTAAAGTTATGTTCGAAGTAGCCGGAGTAAGTGAGGAAGTAGCACGCGAAGCATTACGTTTAGCAATGCATAAACTTCCAATTAAGTGTAAGTTTGTAAAGAAAGAAAGTGGTGAGGCAAATGAAAAGTAATGAACTAAGAGAATTAAGCGATGAAGATTTAAAAGCTAAAATCGCTGAATGCAAAGAAGAATTATTTAATCTACGTTTCAGCCAAGCTACTGGTAGTCTTGAAAAGCCAGCTAGAATCAAAGAACTTAGAAAGGCTGTCGCACGTATGAAAACAATCTTACGTGAACGCGAAATGCAAGACTAGGAGGTTATTATGGAAAGAAAACATGAATTAATTGGAAAGGTTACTAGTATAAAAAACAATAAAACTATACAAGTTGTAGTTTCTACTTATAGAACAAATACAAAATATAAGAAAAGAGCAATTTATTCAAAGAAATATACTGTACATGATGAGCATAATATTGCTGGACTTGGCGATACAGTAAAAATTGTCGAGACTAGACCACTATCAAAAACTAAACATCACCGTTTAGTAGAAATAGTTGAAAAAGCAGTTATTTTATAACTCAAAATAAAGGAGGAATAATATGATTCAACCAGAAACCGTATTAAAAGTAGCTGACAATTCTGGTGCTCGCAAACTGTTAGTCATTGGAGTATTAGGAGGCAGCAAAGTTAAAACCGGTAACATTGGAGATATAGTTGTTGGAACTGTTAAACAGGCAACACCAAACGGTACTGTTGGCAAAGGAAAAGTTGTTAAAGCAGTAATCGTTAGAACAAAACAAGGTTTAAGAAGAGAAGACGGGTCTTATATCAAGTTTGATGACAATGCATGCATCATCATCAAAGACGATAAATCACCAGTTGGAACTCGTGTCTTTGGACCAGTTGCACGTGAATTACGTGAGAAAGATTTTATGAAAATAGTATCACTTGCAAAAGAAGTACTATAATCGTTTGGAGGAATAATATGAAATTAAAACAAGGAGATAAAGTAGTTGTCATTGCTGGTAAAGACAAAGGCAAAGAAGGCAAAATTATAAAAACCCTTAAAGCCGATGATAAAGTCATCGTTGAAGGTGTTAATATCGCCCATAAGCATGTTAAACCAAACGGTGGACAAAATGGTGAAATTATCGAAATCGAAAGACCAATTCATGCATCTAACGTTATGATAATTGATCCTAAAACCAAAAAGGGAACTAGAATCGGACACACTACTACAAAAGATGGTAAGAAAATAAGAACGTCAAGAAAATCCGATGAAAAGCTTGACTAAACCTGAAAGGAGGGTATATATGAACCGCCTACAAGAAAAGTATAGTAAAGAAATCGTACCTAGTTTAAGAGAAAAATATAATTATAAAAGCGTAATGGAACTACCTAAATTAGATAAAATAGTTGTAAATATGGGTGTTGGTGATGCTACTTCAAATAGTAAGCTATTAGATGCTGCTGTAGAAGATTTAAAAATCATCACTGGACAAAAACCTATTGTTACTAAAGCTAAAAAAGCTATCGCTGGATTTAAAGTTCGTGAAGGCCAAGCAATTGGTTGTAAAGTAACTTTAAGAGGTGAAAACATGTACAACTTTTTAGACAAACTAATTAGTATTACATTACCACGTGTTAGAGACTTTAGAGGAATTAGTCCAAAATCATTTGATGGTAGAGGAAACTACACTTTAGGTCTTAACGAACAATTAATTTTCTCAGAAATAGAATATGATAATGTTGTTAAAGTGCGTGGAATGGATATCGTATTTGTAACGACTGCAAAAACTAATGAAGAAGCATTAGACTTACTTAAAGGTTTCGGTATGCCATTTAAAAAATAACAAATTAGGAGGAAATTATGGCTAGAAAAAGTATGATTGTAAAAGCTAACAGAAAGCCAAAGTACAAAGTACGTGCTTATACACGTTGCCAAATTTGTGGAAGACCACATTCAGTACTTAAAAAATATGGAATTTGCCGTATTTGCTTCAGAAACTTAGCTTATAAAGGACAAATACCAGGAGTTACTAAATCAAGTTGGTAATCACTTGGCAAAATGAAGGGAGGATATAGATGGTATCAGATCCAATCGCTGATATGCTTACGAGAATTCGTAATGCTAATCAAATGCGATACATCGAAGTTGAAGTACCCGCTTCAAACATCAAAGAAGAAATCGCAAAGATTTTAAAAGAAGAAGGATATATCGCTAACTACAAAGTTGTAGAAAAGGATATTCAAAATACAATAGTATTAACTCTAAAATATGGAGATAAAAAAGAACGTGTAATTACAGGGTTAAAGAGAATTTCTAAACCAGGATTACGTGTATATGCAAAAGCTGCAGACATGCCACAAGTTTTAAACGGACTAGGCATCGCTATCGTCTCTACATCACAAGGTGTTATGACTGGTAAGGATGCTAAAGCCAAATCATTAGGTGGCGAAGTTTTAGCTTACGTTTGGTAGAAAGTGAGGAAAGTAAAATGAGTCGAATTGGAAACAGAGTACTTTCATTACCTGAAAATGTTACATTAACTACTGATGGCAACATCGTTACAGTTAAAGGTCCAAAGGGAGAACTTTCTACTGAAATAAACAAACACATTACAGTTAAAGTAGAAGGAAATGAAGTTATCGTTGAACGAAAAAGCGATGAATATAAAAACTTCCACGGAACAGCTAACGCTAACATTCAAAATATGATTGTTGGTGTAACAGAAGGTTTTGAAAAGAAATTAGAATCAGTAGGTGTTGGATATCGTTTCGCTATTAAAGGAAATGAATTAGTAGTAACTGCCGGATATTCTCATCCAGTAAATATGGAAATCCCAGCAGGTATCACTTTAGAAAGTCCAAGCAACACTGAACTAACAGTTAAAGGAATTGACAAACAATTAGTTGGTGAATTCGCTGCAAATGTTAGAAAAATTAGAAAACCAGAACCATACAAAGGAAAAGGTATTCGTTATAAAGATGAACACATTATCCGTAAAGTTGGTAAAAAAGCTGCTTAGTTAAAAAAGTAAAGGAGAAGATATTATGATAAAAAAAGAAAATCGTAATAAAGTACGTCTTGCTAGACACGACAGAGTTAGAGCAAAAATCGCTGGAACTACTGAAATCCCTAGATTAAACGTGTTTAGATCTAATAGCAATATCTTCGCTCAGATCATTGATGATAGTGAGGGTAAAACTTTAGTAAGTGCTTCTTCAATTGATAAAGAATTGAATCTAGTTAATGGTGGAAACGTAGAAGCAGCTACCAAAGTCGGAGAATTAGTGGCTATTAGAGCAAAAGAAGCAAAAATTACAAAAGTAGTATTCGATAGAGGCGGATACTTATATCATGGACGTGTTAAAGCATTAGCTGATGCTGCTCGCGAAAATGGATTAGAATTCTAAAGGAGGGAAAGAAGTGGAAACTAGAAGAAGAGAACCTCGCCCAAAATTATATGACGAAGAAGTTATTAATATTGGACGTGTTACAAAAGTAACAAAAGGTGGTCGTCAATTACGTTTCGCTGCTACTGTAGTTGTAGGAGACAGAAAAGGTAAAGTTGGTATCGGTTCAGGCAAAGCTGCTGAAGTACCAGATGCTATCAAAAAAGCCGTTGCTGCTGCTACTAAAAATATTACTAAAGTAGCATTAGTAGATGAACATACTATCCCACATGAAGCTATCGGTAGAAGAGGGGCAAGTAAAGTTATGCTTAAGCCAGCTTCTAAAGGTACAGGAGTTAAAGCCGGTGGACCAGTTAGAGCTGTCCTAGAACTTGCCGGTGTAAAAGATATTTTATCTAAATCATTAGGTTCAAATACCAAAGTTAATATGGCATATGCCACTTTAGATGCTTTAAAACAACAAAAAACTGTTGAACAAGTAGCTAAATTACGTGGTAAAAAAGTGGAGGAGATTTTATAATGAAATTACATACAGTAAAACCAAATCCAAACGCAACTAAAACTCGTAAAAGAGTAGGTCGTGGACCAGGAAGCGGCACAGGTAAAACAGCTGGACGCGGTGAAAACGGTCAAAACTCAAGAAGTGGTGGTGGCGTAAGAATCGGCTTTGAAGGTGGTCAAACACCATTATTCAGAAGACTTCCAAAAAGAGGCTTTTCAAATGCAAGATTCAAAAAAGTATATGCTATTATGAACTTAGATGATTTAAATAAATTTGAAGATGGAGCAGAAATTACTCCAGAAATCTTAAAAGACATGGGATTAGTAAAAAACACCTTAGATGGACTTAAAATTTTAGGAAATGGCACTTTAGAAAAAAAATTAACTGTTAAAGCTAATAAATTTTCTAAAACTGCTAAAGAACAGATAGAAAAATTAGGTGGAAAAGCAGAGGTGATCTAATTGTTTAAAGCAATTAAGCAGATCTTTAGCCCAGCTAACAAAGATTTGCGTAAAAAAATATGGTTTACCTTAGCATGCCTATTTATCTTTAAATTAGGAACAGCTGTTGTTGTTCCTGGTGTTGATAACGAAAATTTAAACGTTGGATTTTTACAACTACTTGATATGATGGGCGGTGGCGCCATGCAAAATTTCTCAATTTTTGCTTTAGGCGTTATGCCATACATTACCGCATCAATTGTTATGCAACTTCTGCAAATGGATATAATTCCGTATTTTACTGAATTATCAAAACAAGGACAAACTGGAAGAAATAAAATTAATCAAATTACAAGAATAGTAGGTATTGTTTTAGCCTTTGTTCAGGGTTATATGTTCTCATTTGCCTTTATGCCAAATGGTGAGGTAATTGATTATCTAGAAGTATCATTAGTATTAACTGCTGGTACCTCATTATTACTTTGGATTGGTGATCAAATCACCACTAAAGGTTTAGGAAATGGTATTTCAATGATTATTATGGCTGGTATCTTAGCATCTACTCCGTACATGTTTACTGAAGCATGGAGTACTTTAGTTAATACTGCTACAACCCAAAGTGCATTCTTAGGTGTTGTTTCATTCATTGTTTTTGTTCTTGTTTATGTCGCAATTGTTTTGGGCGTTCTATATGTTCAACTTGCTGAAAGAAGAATTCCCGTACAATATGCGAATAAAACTACAAGTAGTTATGGTGGCAATCAAACATATATGCCATTTAAATTAAATTCAGCAGGTGTTATACCAGTTATCTTCGCATCAGCCCTAATTTCAGTTCCAGCTCTAATCGCTCAATTTTCAAAGAACGATTCGTGGATGGCTTTCGTTAATAAATGGTTAAGCCTTTCATCAGTAACTGGATTTATCTTATTCATTATTTTCATCGTAGCTTTCTCATATTTCTATACGTTTGTAACAATCAAACCAAAAGAATTATCAGAAAATTTACAGAAAAATGGTGGATATATTCCCGGAGTACGCCCAGGAGCAGAAACTGAAAAATACGTTAGTAAAGTTTTAATTAGAATTACAATTGTTGGTTCAGTTTTCCTAGCAGTTATTGCAGGACTACCATATATCTTCGGAGCAATCTCAACCTTACCAACAACCGTATCACTAGGTGGTACAGGCTTGATAATCGTTGTAGCTGTTGTCTTAGAAGCATATAAACAACTTGAAAGTAATCTAATTAGCCGAAGCTATAAGAAAAGAAGAGGGCATTAATGAATATAACTTTTATCGCCCCTCCGGCGGCAGGTAAGGGCACGCAGTCAGCTAAAGTAAGTAGGAAATATGGGTTACCTCATATTTCCACTGGTGACTTGCTTCGAAAAGTTGATGATGAAGATTTACAAAATAAATTAAGTCAAGGACAGTTTGCTAGTGATGAATTAGTTACTAGGTTACTAGAAGAAAGACTAAAAGAAGATGATTGTGATAAAGGCTATGTCTTAGATGGTTTCCCAAGAAACCTTAAGCAAGCAAAAATTTACGATGAATTGTTAGAAAAGCTTCACAAAGATAAAGGCATTGTTATCGTATTAGATTTAGATAAAGAAATTGCCGCTAAAAGAATAATTGGTCGCAAAGTATGCCCAAATTGTGGCGAAGTTTTCAATAATTTAATTGAAGAAAGCAAACCAAAACAAGAAGGTATTTGTGATAAATGTCATGGTAATTTAACAAGCCGTGACGATGATAGTGAAGAAACTTTTGAAAAACGCTATCAAATTTATCAAAAAGAAACTGCACCGCTAATCAAGTATTATGAAAGCAAGAATATGGCTTATCATGTTGATAGCAGTAAAGATTCAGATTATGCCTTTAAAGGTATTGAACAAATTATAGGAGGCCTTTATGATAAGCATTAAGACTCCAAGAGAGATCGAACTCTTAAGAATCGCTGGTGAAATAACTGGAAGTACACATAATTATTTAAAACCATTCATTAAGCCAGGTATTACCACCAAAGAATTAGATGATTTAGCGTACGATTACATAATAAAAAGAGGAGCAACTCCATCATTCAAAGGGTATGATGGATTTCCAGGAACAATTTGTGCTTCAGTTAATGAAGAAGTTGTTCATGGAATACCAAGTAATCGAAAATTAAAAGAAGGAGATATTATTTCCATTGATATTGGTGCCTGTTATAAAGGCTATCATGGTGATTCCGCATGGACTTACCCAGTTGGAAAAATATCTGAAGAAAAAGAGTATTTACTAAAACATACTGAGCAATCTTTATTTGAAGGACTTTCCGTCATAAAAGATGGTATCAGAGTAGGTGATATTGGCCATGCCGTTAGTAAATACGCAGAGGCTCATAATTTAGCAGTAGTTCAGGAATTAGTTGGTCATGGTGTCGGAACTGATGTTCATGAACAGCCGGATGTTCCTAACTACGGTAATCCTCATACCGGACCTATTTTAAAAGAAGGAATGGTTATTGCGGTTGAACCAATGCTTAATTTGGGCACTAGAAAGATATACATTTTAGATGATGATTGGACAATTATAACAGCTGATGATAAACCATCCGCACATTTTGAACATACAGTTCTCATTACTAAAGATGGATATGAAATTTTAACCAGGAGGTGATAAGATGGCCAAACAAGACGTTATAGAAGTAGAAGGACTAGTCGTGGAAGTAATCCCAGGCGGTGAATTCGTTGTAACCCTTGAAAACAAACACGTTATAAAAGCTCGCGTTTCTGGTAAAATGCGCCTTAACCATATCCGCATTTTAAAAGGTGACAAAGTAACCGTGGAATTATCACCTTACGACTTAACACGCGGGCGTATAACCTATAGAAAATAATAGGAGGTATATTATGAAAGTAAGACCATCAGTCAAAAAAATATGTGACAAATGTAAAATAGTTAGAAGAAAAGGGAAAGTTTACGTAATCTGTGACAACCCAAAACATAAACAAAGACAAGGTTAATAGGAGGTGTTTTATGGCACGTATAAAAGGTGTAGATGTACCAAACAATAAAAGAATCGAAATCGCTTTAACTTATATCTATGGTATTGGTAGAAGTTTATCAAACCAAATTTTAAAAGATGCAAAAGTTAATAAAGATAAAAAAGCTGGTGATTTAACAAACGAAGAATTAGTAGCTATTCGTGACGAAGTTAATAAATACTTGACAGAAGGTGACTTACGTCGTGAAACAAACATGAACATCAAAACAAAGATGGAGATCAATTCTTACGAAGGTACTCGTCATAAAAGAGGTTTACCAGTTAGAGGACAAAGAACAAGTAGAAATGCTCGTACTCGTAAAGGAAAACCTACAACAATCGCAAACAAGAAAAAATAATAAACGTGAAGGAGGTTATTATATATGGCTTATAAAGCAAGAAAACGTAAAGTTAAGAAAAATATTCCAGAAGGAAAAGCCTTTATTCATTCAACATTTAACAATACTATCGTAACTCTTACTGATAAAGACGGAAATGCTATTAGTTGGGCATCAGCTGGAACATTAGGATTTAAAGGTAGTAAAAAATCAACTCCATTCGCTGCAGGTCAAGCTGCTGAAGCTGCTGGAAGAGCTGCTGCTGAAATGGGTATGAAAAGAGTTGAAGTATACGCTAAAGGATTAGGTTCTGGACGTGAAACAGCAATTCGTTCATTACAAACTGCAGGGTTAGAAATTACTTCAATTTCTGATACAACACCTATCCCACATAACGGATGTCGTCCACCAAAACGACCACGTGGATAAAAGAAGGGAGTCATTATGTTAAATTTTGAAAAACCAGTATATAAAATAACAGAATATGTTGAAAATAATAATTATGGAAAATTCGAATTAGAACCTTTAGAAAGAGGTTTCGGAACAACCTTAGGAAATGCATTGAGAAGAGTAATGCTTTCAAGCATGCCAGGTAGTGCTATCGTTGCTGTTAAAATCGACGGTGTTATGCATGAGTTCCAAACTATCGAAGGTGTAGTTGAAGATGTTACTGCTATTGTTTTAAACTTAAAAGGTATCGTTATTAAAAACCATTCTGAAGAAATTAAAACAGCTCATTTATCAGTTCATGAAGAAAGAGCTGTAACCGCAGCTGATATTGAATGTGATGCTGACATTGAAATTATCAATCCAGATCACGTAATTGCCTCTTTAGCAAAAGGTGGAAAATTAGATATGGAATTCATTATCGCCAGTGGTAGAGGTTCAGTATTATCAGCTGACAACAAAAAATATGTTGAAGATGATAAAATTGGTTTTATTCCAATCGACGCTTTATATTCACCAATCGAGAGAATCAACTTTTATGTTGACAATGCTCGTGTTGGCCAAGATGCTTCATATGACAAATTAACAATGGAAGTTGAAACAAATGGATCAATTAGACCTGAAGAAGCAATGGCTTTAGGCGCTAAAATATTAATTGAACATTTGAATATCGTTACCAATTTAAGTGAAATTGCTGACATTACAGGAATTATGAATGCTAAACAAGAAGATAGTAAACTTAAAAAATTAGAAACATCAATCGATGACTTAGACTTCTCAGTTAGAGCTTATAACTGTTTAAAACGTGCAAATATCAATACTTTAGGTGACTTAACTGAAAAAACCGAATTAGAAATGATGAAAATACGTAATTTAGGTAAAAAATCTTTAAAAGAAGTTATGGATAAGATTAAAGATATGGGACTTAAATTCCGCGATGAAGATTAATTAGTTAGGAGGAATATTATGGCTTATAGAAAACTAGGACGCGATAACAAACATAGAAGAAGTATGCTTGCCAATCTAACTAGAGATATTATCAATAATGAAAAAGTAGTTACAACTGAGACTAGAGCCAAAGAAGCTCGTAAGTTTGTTGACAAAATGATTACTTATGGTAAAGATGGTTCACTAGTTGCTAGAAGAAAAGCATTAGCATTCTTAGAGAATGACAAAGCAACTGTTAAAAAAGTTTTTGATGATTTAGCAGTTCGTTATGCTACTAGAAATGGTGGTTACACTAGAATCTTAAAATTAGATGAACGTAGAGGCGATGACGCTTTAATGGTTCAAATCGAACTTGTAGAAGGAGATGCAAAATAAGCATTTCTTTTTTCATGTGCAATTTACATTTAAATGTGATATAATAAGTTTCCAAGAGGTGGTATTATGGCTAATTTTAACGTTTTATGGAAAAGATATGATGATAAATTTACGTGTACTATTGGTTATTTAAATTATGATGGTCAGTGGATGTTTTCATATGATAATGAAGGTGTAAGCATCGCTAGTCGAATCGGCTTTGTCGGGTTCCCAGAATTTCCAGAAGTTGATCAAGAATATCAAAGTGAAAATTTATTTTCGACCTTTGATAGTCGTATTAGAAGAAGTGGAAATGCTGTAAGCGAGGAAGAAAAAATAGGGCTTCTAGAATCCAGTAACGGAATCCTAATGACAGATAATATTGAAATTGTTAAGCAAGAAAATTTATCAAAAGGAAGACAAAAAACATATGGAGAGAATTAATATATCAGAGTTATCAAAAGCATACGAAGAACCGCGAGGTTATAGTACTAAATATTGGGTTACTAGTCCTACCAAAAGGTTAATAAAATATAATGATGTAACCTCTCCAGATGCAGATGTTATGGAAAGCCTTGCCGCAACAATATTAAACAGTCTACATATTGACAGCGTAAATGCTAGATTAGGAATTAATACCAATGGTTCACAATTAGATTCTTTGGGTATAACAGATCCAAATTGTTGTATCATCGATAGTTTTTTAGTTGATGATGCAGATGTTACAATTAGTCTTACACATAACAAGTGGGCAAGAACATCTGCTAACGACGAACAGAAAAATATAGACAGATGCTTTTATAGAGTATTTAGTATTTTCGGGAATCTTATGGGAATTAGCGAAAATGAAATTGCTATGATGAAAGGGCAATATATCAGAATGGTGTTTGGTGACTGTATAATTGATAATGAAGATAGACGTTTGAAAAACATTGAAGCAATTTATAATGAAAGAAGATTTTGTTACCGCTTAGCTCCTTCTTTTGATAATGCTTTAGCTTTCAATGCTTTTAATATTGGTTCAAATGAAGGGTACTGTTATATAGGCAATCAAGAATTTCCGGCTTATTCAATTATTGATTATATTATGCAGCATCATTATCCAATCGTCGATGACGTTGTTCAAAACCTTGACTATTTGGCTAGTCAGGGCATTGAAAGTATTTTATTAGAATTCAGTAATGAGATTGCTCCAGACAAATCAGAATTTATCTATGATTATGTTAAAAGTACTAATGAAAAAGTTCAGTCCTGTATGCCATTTAATGCTCATAAAAAAAGGCGATGATTCGCCTTTTTTGTATATAAAGAAAAAACAACAATAAACTTATATAGAGGGGGGATAATATGAGTTTAGTACCAGATGTCCCACCCAAATTGTTTACTTTAAGTGCGGTTGCTATCGGTTATCTTTTAATTGACGACAACAGCGCCAATGAGCAAAACGCTCTAGGTAATTGGCTTATGTTAATTGCCCAAGTTCTTTGTACAAACGCTTATTTTTTGCAGCTTCAACAAGAACGACACGGCCAAACATCAAACGGCCAAATGTCTGATGAAGATACCATTGTAATGATGCAAAAAATGATTAATGCCTTAACCAAAGAAGTAGAAAACTTAAAAAAACAAATTTAAAAAACTACTAATTATGATCTTTTTTATTCATTATAATCACTTATAAGTATATATTTATTAATTAAACCAGACAAAACAAATATTAAAATGTCAATTAATAAGGTTTACAAATAAAAAACCTTGCTATATAATAGATAAATAGAAATGGGTGATATTATGAAGGCATTAATAACTGGTGCAAGTTCTGGATTAGGCGCTGATATGGCTAGAGTATTAGTTGAAGAAGGCTATGAAGTAATTTTAGTCGCCCGTAGAAAAACAAAACTAGAAAAATTGGCCAAAGAACTAGGCGATAAAGCTGAAGTTATCATTATGGATGTTTCAAGTACCTTTAATTGCATGAAACTATATAACAAAGTTAAAAAAGAAAAAATTGATATTTTAATCAATAACGCTGGATTTGGCCTTTTTGGTGAATTTGCAGAGTCTAACATTGACAAAGAATTAGACATGATTGACTTAAATATTAAAGGCGTTCACACATTAACGAAGCTATTCTTAAAAGATTTTAAAAAGCGCGATAAAGGATATATTCTAAACGTTGCCTCTTCTGCCGGCTTTATGCCTGGACCACTTATGGCTACATATTACGCTTCGAAAAGTTATGTCGTAAACTTAAGCGAAGCAATTTATGAAGAATTAAAAAAAGAAGGAAGTAATGTTTCAATAAGCGTTTTATGTCCTGGACCAGTTGATACTGAATTCAATAGAGTAGCTAATGTTTCTTTTGCTATTAAAGGTCAAAATAGTAAGGACGTTGCTAAATATGCTATCAAAAAAATGTTTAATGAAAAATTAATAATTATTCCAGGCTTTAAAATGAAAGTAGCTGTTTTCTTAACTAGATTTATTCCAAGAAAAATACTTTTAAAAATCGTTTATAAAATTCAAAGAAACAAAAATGCATAATTAAGTAAAATTATGTGTTTTTTATTACCAAAAACCCCTATCAAGTTGTAAATGAAAGCTTTTTATATTATAATATAAACTGTGGTGATTGGCGTATGAAAAATATGATTGAAATAGATGGATTAGATTTTAAATATAAAGATATCTCTGTCTTTAATAATTTAACTTTAACCATCAAAGAAGGTTCGTTTACAACTATTTTAGGCGCCAACGGCAGTGGAAAAACAACCCTAGTTAAACTTATTTTAGGCTTAATTTATGGGAACTCAGTCGTTATGTGTAACTCTATTCCCGTTACTAAGGAAAACCTTAAAGAAATAAGAAAGAAAATTGGTGTTGTTTTTGAAAATCCAGAACAAAATTTTGTTGCCGAAACCGTAATGGATGAAATTGCCTTTTCATTAGAAAATTTGCAAATGTCACCAAAACAAATAAAAGATAAAATAAAAGATATAACTAAGCAATTAAATCTTGAAAATTTTCTAGAATTAGAGCCCCATACCTTGGATGTTCAAAATAAGCAGCTAGTTGCCTTAGCAGCCGCTTTAGTTACGAATCCAAAATTATTAATTATTGATGAAGGCTTTAATAACCTAGATAGTAAAGTTCGTGAAAATGTTTTAACAATTATAAAAAGACTTAATAAAGAAAACAATATGACCGTTATTCAGGTAACAGATAATTTAGAAGATTGTCTTTATGGTGATACAATTATTCTTTTAGATAAAGGGAAAGCTATTCTATCTGGGCCAAAAGAAGAAGTTTTGGAACACGAAGAAGACTTTGAAAAAGCAAAATTAGATTTACCATTTATTGTTGCTTTATCTAATAAATTAAAGTTTTATAATTTAATTAATAAAACTTACTTTGATCCAGAAAAGTTGGTGGATGATTTATGGAAATAAAATTTGAAAATATTAATTACACATGTAATGAAGGAACTCAACTTAAAACTCAAATATTAAAAGACTTAAATTTTACAATTACCGAAAACACCATCACTAGTATAATTGGGCCAAATGGTTCAGGCAAAAGCACCATTTTAGAATTAATAGGAGCTTTAAAATTTCCAAGTAGTGGAACTATTATAATTGGAGATTATAAAATAAATTCAAAAAAACAAATCGGTGATATTGAAAACTTAAGACCAAATATAGGTGTTGTTTATCAAGATCCGGAAAAACAATTTTTCTTAAATACTGTTAAAGAAGAACTCGAATTTGCCCTTCAAAATTTTAACTTTAAATTAGACGAAAAAGATAAGCGTGTTAGCGATTCATTAAGAATGGTAGGGTTAAATGATAGTTTTTTAAATCGTTCACCATTTGAACTTAGCCGCGGAGAGCAAAGAAAAGTAGCTATCGCCATGATATTGGCTTTTAATCCCAAAATAATCCTCCTTGATGAACCCACAATGGGATTGGATGCTGCTAGCCGCAAACACTTAATTAAGCTCCTTAAAATGATGAAATTAAGGTATAATAAAACAATCGTTATTGTCAGTGGTGATACCGACGTCCTTCACAGCATTTCAGACCAAATCTTTGTTGTTAATGAAGGGCAAATTGTGGCCTCTGGTGATAAATATACTATTTTTGGAGACTACGAAATGTTAAATAAATATCATATTAACATGCCAAAGATAATTGAATTTTCGCATTTGGTAAAGCAAAAGAAAAATATTAATATTGGATACAGGGACGATATTAATGATTTAATGAAGGACGTATATCGTTATGTTAAATAATGTTTCAGTAGGTAGATACTTTCCTACCGAATCAAATATTCATGGAATGAATCCCCTTTCAAAAATCATCTGTACAATTATCTTTATAATAATGGTACTAATTGCTAGAGATTTCCAAATCACTGGGATTCTAACCCTGCTAGTTATGATCATGATTATGAATACTAATATTCCATTAATAGTTTATTATCACATAATTAAAAATTTAAGATATGTTTTATTAATCACATTCATCATATCTTCACTACTAACTTTATCATTTACCTCTGGGGCAATGATATTAATTGATATAGTCTTAATTGTTATTTATTTAGCCATATTAACTTTAACCACACCACCAACAGAAATTGTTTATGGTTTAGAAAAAGTTTTGTGGCCATTAAATTATTTAAACATTAAAGTAAATACATTGGCTTTAAATATTAGTCTAGCTCTAAGATTTATTCCTACCGCTATCGATGAAAGTAACTATATTTTAAAATCGGAAGCTAGCCGTGGTATTGATTATCGAATAAGCCCAAAAACATGGTTTATCGCTGTTAAAGATATGATAAAACCAGCTTTAATATTATCATTAAGAAGATTAAACAATTTAAAAACATCAATGATTTTAAGGTTGTTTAGTACTGAAAAAACAAGAACTAATTTTAGGATAAATAAGTGGCAAATCTTTGATAGTTATTTATTAGTAATACATATAGCTATAGTAATAGTTATCATAATGAGAGGAGTAATATTGTGAGATATTTTATGACATTCGCCTATGACGGATCAAGATATAAAGGTTATCAAAAACAACCAAAACAAAAAACAGTTCAAGGCGAAATCGAAAAGGCCTTAAAAACAATTAATGGAGGTAAGAAAGTCGATATTCACGCCTCTGGAAGAACAGATGCTGGGGTTCATGCTTATAATCAAAAAGCTCATTTCGACCTAGAAATGAAACACATCACTCCAGAAAAATTAAAAGATGGCTTAAATAGTTTAATTCCAAAAGACATTTATATTAAAAGTATTGAAATAGTTGCTGATGATTTTCACGCTAGATATAATGTCAAAGCTAAAGAATATATTTATGTGATTAATATGGGTGAATATAATCCCATTGAAAAAGACTATATATATCAATATAATCGAAAATTAGACGTCGTTGAAATGGAAAGAGCTCTAAAATATTTAGAGGGAACTCATAATTTTAAGTCTTTTACCAAAGCAGATGATGAAAAAGAAGATTATACAAGAAGCATTGTTCAAACTAATTTAATTAGGGATATCAAAAACGTTAATAAAATAACTTTATCATTTTTAGGAACGGGCTTTTTAAGATACCAAGTCCGCAATATGATTGGAACCCTAATTGAAATTGGTGAAGGAAAAAGAAAAAGTGAAGATATTATTGATATCTTAAAAGAAGAAGATCGAAGGAAAGCTGGAAAAACTGCAGCTCCTGAAGGATTATATCTAAAAGATGTTTTATATTAAGCATCTTTTTTCATTGAAAAAACGAAAAACGTGATATAATATAATTTCTGGGAGGTTTTATTATGAGCACAGTTCATCAAACAAGCAATTTATACGTATTAAAACCGTCACTGATTAATGACGTCTTTGGTCGATTTGAAACACAAAAAAAATCTGAAAGTCCGGTAGAAAATGTTATTCAAACGGTAGAATTTATGAGCATTCCTGGTCAAATAGTAATTGCCACCAAACAGGATGGTTATTATTTAGATGCCTGCACGGATGAAAACAAAAGATATTATGATGCAGAAATTTTAGGAGAAAAAGGAATGTTTACAGGTCAACGAAGGCATCTTTTTACCAACATATTTAGGGATGATATAATTGATTTAGTTACTTTCAGTTTTATTGCTTCCTTTGAACATTTTGGAAGAAGAGAAAGAAGAGAGTTTTTAATAGATAGTAAAAGAAAAGCCCAAAAACGTCTGCGCGATGAATATTACCGCGATGAATTAAGCAGCAAACCTGAATATAGTATCGAGGAATTGCAAGAACTTCGCGAGTATCTACTTTCTAAAGAAGACGATAGTTACATTAAAACAAAGAGAAAAAAATATACCGCTGTCAAAAAAACAAGAGGTACATATTATTTTAACAAAGTTAAATATTCAACTCGAGATACTTACGCTGGAACAGCCGAAGAAAAAGGTAAGTTTACTGACAAGTAAAGTTAATATAAACAAAATAGTAAAATAGGCATATAAACATAAGAAAAACATATAATTTTATTGACTTTTATTTATTTTTTTAGTACAATCAATATTGGTACATTTATTTATCCCACATGAGTAAGTTCTGGGAAAACTTACTAATGTAAAGGAGAAAGGAAATTATTATGAAAACATACATGCAAAGAAAAGAAGATGTAGTTAGAGAATGGTATGTTATCGATGCTGAAGGTGAAACTTTAGGTCGCCTAGCTACAAAAGTTGCTTCTGTTTTAAGAGGTAAACATAAGCCAACTTATACTCCACATATCGATGGAGGAGATTACGTTATCGTTATTAACGCTGGTAAAATTAATTTAACTGGTAATAAGTTAAATGATAAAATCTATTATGACCATAGTAGATTTACTGGTGGTTTAAGAGAAAGAACTGCTCGTCAAATGAAAGAAAATTATCCTGTTGAAATGATCGAAAGAGCTGTAAAAGGAATGCTTCCAAAAGGTAGATTAGGAAGACAAATGTATAAAAAATTATTTGTATACGCAGAAGGAGACCATCCACATAGTGCTCAACAACCAAAAGCACTTAAGATGGACTAGGAGGGTTTAAATGGCAGAAAAAAGAGAATTCATTGGAACTGGTAGAAGAAAAGCATCTGTTGCTAGAGTTAAATTAGTTGCACCTGGTAAAGGTACAATTACTATTAATGGTAGAGATGTTAGAGACTTCATGCCATATGAAACTAATGTTATGGATTTAATGCAACCTTTAGTTGCAACAAATAATGAAAAGACATTTGACATCGTTGTTAAAGTTAATGGCGGTGGATTTACAGGACAAACAGGAGCTATCCGTTTAGGTATTACAAGAGCTTTATTAGAATATGATAAAGAAAACGAAGCTAATGAAGATAGTTATAGAAAAACTTTAAAAAGAGCAGGATTTGTTACAAGAGACCCAAGAGCTAAGGAAAGAAAGAAACCTGGACTTAAAGGCGCTCGTCGTGCACCACAATTCTCAAAACGTTAATCAATCAAAAAACAAACCAAGGATTATTCTTTGGTTTTTTTGTTAAAAATGTGGAAAAGAGCCAAAAACTGTGTAAAACTTGCTGTAAAGAAGCATTATAATATAAAAAAACTATTGAAGATTAAAAAGAAACTACATATAATGGTTAATATAAAGGAGGAATGCCGAAATAAAAAAGCCGGGGGCAAGGCTAGTTAAGTGTCAATTCATATATGTTGAATATATTTCGGGATTCGGGAGACTTAGTGTCTCTCCTTTTTATTGCCTAATTATGTGTAATCAGGTATAATGAAATAGGTGATAAAATGTTAAAAATTAGTAATGAATGGCATGACTACGAATGTATAGATGCTGGCAATGGTGAAAAATTAGAAAAATGGGGAAACTATATTTTAAGAAGACCTGACCCTCAAGCAATGTGGGAAACAAAGTTTGATAAAAATTGGACTAATGTTGATGGGCATTACCACCGTTCTGAAAAAGGTGGTGGCTATTGGGATTTTAAAAATAAACTTCCTGAGTATTGGACAGTTACTTATAAAGATTTAACATTTAAAGTAACTCCAACTAACTTCAAACATACTGGATTGTTTCCTGAACAAGCAACTAATTGGGATTTCATGATGAACAAAATTAGAAATGCTAAAAGACCAATTAAAGTTTTAAACCTTTTTGCCTATACTGGTGGAGCCACTATGGCTTGCGCTAAAGCTGGTGCTGAAGTAGTTCAAGTTGATGCCTCTAAAGGAATGACACTTTGGGCTAAAGAAAATATGGAACTATGTCATTTACAAGACCAAACCATTAGATTTATAGTTGATGATTGTTTAAAATTTGTTGAACGTGAATATCGTCGTGGAAATAAATATGATGCTATTGTTATGGATCCACCAAGTTACGGAAGAGGTCCAAACAAAGAAGTTTGGAAATTTGAAAAAAATATAGCAGTTCTTTTAGAAGCTTGTCTGAAAATTTTAAGTGATAAACCATTGTTTTTATTGATAAACTCTTACACGACTGGGGTTTCAAATATAGTTTTAGGTAATATGTTGAAAACTTCAATGATGCCAATTTATCCAGAGGGAAAAGTAGAAACTGGCGAAGTAGGACTACAAGTCACTAAAAACAATTTAATTTTACCATGCGGAATATATGGAAGATGGGAAAGCAATGATTGATATTATCTATGAAGATAATCATTTATTAGTCGTTAATAAACCCATAAACATACCTGTTCAAGCTGATAGTAGCAAAGATCAAGACTTACTAACTTTACTAAAAAAACAATTAAAAGAAAAGTACCAAAAACCGGGTAATGTATATCTTGGATTAGTCCATCGCCTAGATAGACCAGTTGGAGGCATCATGGTTTTTGCGAAAACTAGTAAAGCAGCTTCGAGATTAAGTGAACAAATCAGAAATAGCACTTTAAAAAAAACTTATTTAGCTGTTGTTCAAGGCAAAGTTCTAAATAGTGATACTTTCAAAGATAAATTAGAAAAAGATCAAAAAACAAATATTGTTAAAATATCTCCAATAGGGAAACAAGCCGAATTAAGCTATGAGCTATTAGAATATAAAGATAATTTATCATTAGTAAAAATAAATTTAAAAACCGGACGTTCTCATCAAATAAGAGTCCAATTTTCTTCACGTAATCATCCATTATATGGTGATCAAAAATATAATCAAAATACTCCCAAGGATCAAATTGCTTTATTTGCTCATCGATTAGAATTTATCCATCCCACAACTAAAGAAGTAGTTAAATTTGAATTGCCAAAACCAAACCGTTATCCATTTAATATTTTCAATTAAAAAGAGTTCATTATAATTTGAACTCTTTTACTTTTTCTAAAGGCATATCTTGATAACGTCTTACCTCCGTTTGCCTACTTTCTACTACTTTAGGACATTCAAATGCTTTATAAACATCATCCAAGGGAGTTCCATCATAGGTAAATAAAGAAGAGGCAACAGGATAAGGTGATATATAGTCTAAATAATATACTCCAGCCTCATTAAATCTGTCATTTGGCAACTTCATTCCATAAGCAGTAGCTTTCAATCCGGTTAAAATAGCATGATTAGCGTCAATAATATTCCATCCTTTAAATACTTGAAAATAAGGAATACTATTACTCCAATTTTTTAAGCCGCGAACACTAACGACATCATTGAATTCTCCTAATTTCTCATAATAATCATATCTAGTTATATGTACAATTGAAGGTAAATAAGCGTTAATCTGCTTAAGATCACCTAAAGCATAATTAATAGCTTGATTTTTAGTATCAAAAAAATTTCTAACAAAACTTATCGATGTACTTGCTCCCCATATTGTTTTAGTCGGCTTTTGAGAAGCATTATTGTTATTAGTCAAACCAAACCCACCTTTCGCTTAATTATTATACAATATATTTAAGAGTTAATAAAGTATTTTTAGAAAAGAATAT